>Ga0181532_10000962_pt1 | contig 28878 bp, 28 predicted proteins | sample PEATcosm2014_Bin_33_FD_119768 | JGI IMG/M metagenome (GOLD analysis project Ga0181532, IMG submission 119768) | Peatland microbial communities from MTU Mesocosm Facility, Houghton, MI, USA - PEATcosm2014_Bin11_30_metaG | ecosystem: Environmental > Terrestrial > Soil > Wetlands > Peat | place...
CGGGAGAAAAACCTCAAGCACTGGCCGCGCGTGTGGAAGCTCGCGCTCGTTCATGACTTGAACCCCGACTGGGACGACCTTTACGAGCGGCTGAACGCATAGCGCCGCATGGCGGAGTCTGATGGCCGTCCCCGAACTTGATCGGGGGATCCGGACGGCCATGACGATCCAAAGCGTGGTCCCATCGCGTCATGCCCGGACTTGATCCGGGCATCCAGTCGCCGACGCTGCGAGTCTGGATGGCCGGGTCAGGCCCGGCCATGACGATCCGGAGCGCGGTCCCGCCGCGTCAATGCCGGGGGCGGCCATGACGGTCCGGGCGCGCTCGCAACGACATCTCGACGTCAGGGCATATCTATGTGGAAAGCAATATTCGGAGTTGCGGTTTTTATCGCGGCGGTCTTGCCGCCATTTCCGCCCGTTGACGCCGCCCAGTCGCTGGTCCCGACGCCTTACCCCGAAGGTCTCGGCGGGACCGCCGAAATCGGCGGCGGCGGCGCTGCGCCGGTCAGCCGGCATCAGCATCTCGTCCCCGAGCCCGTGCCGCAGAGTCTCGGCCCCAATGCGCTCGGCAATCCTGAACCGGTCGACGCGCACAGGCATCAGCATCTGCGCCGCACGCCCTACTGGCGGCAGTACCATCATTTTCAGTAGCGGGCGTCGATTAGAGGGGAGGCCGCGCGCCCGCGCGGAAAAATCCATTCAGCGCATGGCGGCAGGATGCGCTCGGGTCGACCATGCGCTGGATGGGGAGATGCTGCCATCGGGGCCACCCTGCGATCATCGACCGGCGCACGCGATCAAGCCCTTCTGCCCCCCGCCGAGGCCCTCGCGCATTTAGGCTGGGGAAGAACGGTCGCCGCGCCCCGGATAACAGCGGTTAGCTTTTGACATCAAGGGCGCGACACTTTAAGCGCCGAGTGCCGGTGATCGCGCCTGGGTGGGGAGGTGAGTCGGCGTCTCGTCTGATGCAAAGGCGTGGAGGGGGTTAATGACCAAGGGCAGTCAGTTCAGGACAGTCGCGTTCGCAGCCTTGATGGCGCTCCTGGGGATGTCGGGCGAAGCGGGCGCCGCGCAGTGCGGCAACTCGGCGGCGGGCTTCGAGGCGTGGAAGACCCAGTTCGCGGCCGAAGCGAAGGCGAGGGGCATCGGCCCGGCCGGGATCGCCGCTCTCGAGGGAACGAGCTATTCCGCGGCGACCGTTGGCGCCGACCGCGGCCAGCATGGCTTCCATGTGTCGCTCAACGAGTTTCTCGCCAAGCGCGGCGGCTCGGCGATCGCCTCGCGCGGGCGCGGGCTGAAGCAGTCCAACGCGGCGCTTTTCGCGTCGATCGAGCAACGCTACGGCGTCCCGCCGGGGCCGTTGATCGCCATCTGGGGCTTCGAGACCGGTTTCGGCGCCGTCTCGGGCAATCAGAACGCATTGTCGTCGGTGGCCACGCTCGCCTATGACTGCCGCCGGTCCGAGTATTTTTCCGATCAGCTCAACGCGTTTCTGACGCTGATCGATCACGGCCGGCTGTCGGCGAGCACGCGCGGCTCCATGCATGGCGAGATCGGCCAGACGCAATTCCTGCCCAAGACCATGCTCGATTATGGCACCGGCGGAAGCCTCGAGACCGCCGCCGGCGCGCTGAGTTCGACGGCGAATTTCCTCAAGGCCCATGGCTGGAGCGCGGGCGCCGGATACCAGCCGGGCGAGCCCAATTTCGCCGCGATCCAGGCCTGGAACGCCGCGACCGTTTATGAGCAGGCCATCGCGATTGTGGGCAAGCAAATCGACGGACACTGAAGCGGCCCATCGGCTTGGCCGAATCCGCGTCCTTAGATCACGAGGCCTTTGGATCGAATCGATCCAAAGGCATGAACGCGATCTATTCCAATAGTTTAGAGCGGGATGCGACTCATCCGGCTCTAGTTCGTCGCGGCGAGCTTCGTCGCGAATAGCGCGATGGTCCGCGCGTAGACATCGGCCGCGTTCCATTCCTTGATGACGGCGAAATTCGGCTCGCCCGGCTCCCAGCCCGCCCCGCGTTGCCAGCCATATCCGCGCAGATAATTCGCCGTTGAGGCGAGCGCGTCGGGGACGCTGCGGATGAGATTGCGTCCGCCGCCGAAATCGACGGCGTATTTGAGGTAGGACGAGGGCAGGAATTGCGTCTGGCCGAGTTCGCCGGCCCAGTCGCCGCGCATCGCCGAGAGCGGCAGATCGCCGCGCTGGATCAGCCGCAAGGCGTCGAGAAGTTCGGCCTGAAACTTGTCGCTGCGGCGACAGTCGAAGGCGAGCGTCGCCAACGCCTGCAGGGTCGGCGAATGGCCGTTATCCGCGCCGAAATTGGTCTCCAATCCCCATATGGCGACAAGCACGGGGCCGGGAACGCCATAGGCCTCATCGATCCGGCTGAACAATCCGGCGTTTTGCCTGAGCAGGGCCTGGCCTTTGCGCAGGCGGCCGGGATTGATGAGGCGCCCGGAAAACTGCGCGAAGCTTTGATGAAAGACCCCCTGGCCGTGATCGCGCGAAATGATGCCCTGATCGAAGCTCACCTTGTCGAGGGCGGTGATCGCGGACGCCGAAATGCCCTGCGCGGCGGCTTCCTTCTTGACGCTGGCGATAAAGGCGCCGAACCCGCCCGGATCCCGGCAGGTCGCAGCGATCGCGGAGCCGGCGACGAGGCCGAACCCCGCCACACAAAAAATTGCGGCCAAAACGCGCCTCGTCGATTGCATGCGGCCGGCTCCATTGCGGAAAAAGGACGGAGATAGACCAGACTCGCCGTCAACACGAGGACGCGTTTTTCTGTTAGGGCTTGGCGGCGCGCCAGACAATCGCCGCGGCGCGATCGCGGGCAAGAATTTGAACCGCAGCTTTTTGCGGCAGGTCATGGGCGGCCGGGCGGACATCGTGCGACTGTCGCGGCGGAGCCCGCGCTTGCGGCGTCGTTTTGAGGGTGGAGCCATGAAGCGTTTGACGAGTTTGGCTGTGGCGGCTTTCGCGGCGCTCGCCGCCGTTCCGACCGCGCGGGGCGATGACGTGCCCTTCGCGCAACCCGGCATTGGGGGCTCGCCCGTCGCGCTCTCCGACATCATGGCCGACGTGCAGCTTCGCCACATCAAATTATGGGAGGCGATCCAGGGCCGCAACTGGCCGCTCGTGCGCTTCGAGGCGACCCTCATCGGCGAAAGCCTCGGCCAGGCGGCGATGCTCTACCGCAACATTCCGATCGAGGACGTCACGAACGCGACGGCCCCGCTCGCCGACCTGAAGTCTGATTCGGCGCCGAAGGATGCGGCCAAGCTCGAGGCGATCTTCGCCAGGCTCACGACGGCCTGCAACGCCTGCCATACGGCGGCGGAGATCCCCTTCATCGAGATCAAGACGCCGTCGACGTCGCCCTTCAGCGATCAGAGATTTGCGCCGAGCAGGAAGTGAAAGATTGAGCAAAAAATCGCCAAACTGCCAAAAAAACGCCTTCATACAGATCAGCGCAGTAACGGGCCGTATTCGGCGTGATGATAACGCGGGCGCCTATGTAACGGCCTGAGCGACTTCTCCTCTTTGGAAGTCCATCGAAATTGATTTTGAATAAAATTCGTTTCGCGCCACGCTGACCAAGCGGGGGCGGCGCCTGCCTTTTTTCCAAAGCGATTGGCCCGCTTTGCGCTATAAGGGCCGTGGCCGGCGACTGGCGGCGGGTAAGTCAAAGGTCGGCCGGCCGTGGTCGAATAAAGGTTCAAGAATGGCGGATGAAGCCAAGCGGCCGGCCAAAATCGGCGTCGTCACGATCTCCGACCGCGCCAGCATCGGCGCTTACGAGGACCGCAGCGGGCCGGCGATCGTCGCCTATCTGACGCGCATCCTGACGAGCCCCTTCGACATCGTGCGGCGGATCATCCCCGATGGCTTCGAATCGGTGCGCGACGAACTCATCGACCTCGCCGACGCCGCCCGCTGCGACCTGATCCTGACCACGGGGGGCACCGGCCCCGCGCCGCGCGATCTGACGCCCGAGGCGACGCAGGCCGCTGCGCCCCGCGTTCTGCCGGGCTTCGGCGAACTGATGCGCCTGGAGAGCCTCAAAGACGTTCCGACCGCGATCCTGTCGCGCCAGATCGCCGCGCACCGGGGGCCATGCCTCGTCATCAATCTGCCCGGCAAACCGGCGGCGATCGAGACCTGCCTCAACGCGGTGTTTCCGGCCGTGCCCTATTGCCTCGACCTCATCGGCGCCGCCTTCATCGACACCGACGCCGCCGTCCTCAAATCCTTTCGGCCGAAGCAATCCGCGACATGAGCATCAGCGACACCCTCTCGGCGAATGAGGAGGCGACCGCGGCCGAGCGCCTCGCGGCATTGATCGCCGATTACAAGCCGCTCGCCGGCGTCCCCGACGAGTTCATCGGCGAGGACGGCCGCCCGCGCGACTATTGGCTGCGCTACCTGAATTCGATGACGGATCTCGGCGCCGACGACATCGGCCGCCGCTTCGCCACGGCCGACCGTCATATCCGCGAGGCCGGCGTCTCCTACCGCAGCTATGGCGATACGCGCGAGCGCACCTGGCCGCTGTCGCATCTGCCGCTCCTTATCGAGGCCAATGAGTGGCGCGAGATCGCGCAAGGGATCGAGCAGCGCGCCGAGCTGATGGAGCGGGTCCTCGCCGATATCTATGGCCCCGGCGCGCTGATCGCAGCCGGCGATCTTCCGGCCGCCGCGGTCACCGGCTCCGCCGATTTTCTGCATCCCCTGCACGGCGTGGAGCCGGCGGGCGGCAAATTCCTGCACTTCTACGCCGCCGATCTCGGCCGCGGCCCCGACGGGCGTTGGTGGGTGGTCGGCGATCGCGCCCAGGCGCCCTCCGGCGCCGGCTATGCGCTCGCCAACCGGTTGGTGCTCTCCCGCGCGTTTCCGGCGCTCTACCGCGACATGAACGTCGAACGGCTGGCGCCTTTCTTCCAGGCGTTCCGCTCCGGCCTCACCGCGCTCGCCGATCGCTCGGATCCGCGCATCTGCCTCTGGACGCCCGGCCCGCTCAACGAAACCTATTTCGAACAGGCCTATCTCGCCCGCTATCTCGGCTTCATTCTGGTCGAGGGCGGCGATCTCACCGTGCGCGAGGGCAAGGTGCATGTGCGCACCATCGCAGGGCTGAAGCGCGCCGATGTGATCTGGCGGCGCATCGACAGCGATTTCGCCGATCCGCTCGAACTCAACGGGCAGTCGCGTCTTGGCGTCGCCGGCCTCGTTGAGGCGGTCCGCGAGGGCGGCGTCGCGCTCGCCAATGCGCTGGGCTCGGGCGTGCTCGAAGCCCCCGCCATGATGAGCTTCATGCCGAAGCTCTGCCGCAAGCTGATGGGCGAGGATCTGCGCCTGCCCAATATCGCGACCTGGTGGTGCGGCCAGCAGGCCGAGCGCGCCTCCGTGATTGCCGACATGGACAATCTCGCCATCGGCGGCGCCTTCGGCAATCCCGTGCTGCGCTTTCCGCAGCATCAGCCGGTCATCGCGGGGCTGCTCACTGCCGATGAGAAGGCGCGGCTGATCGCCGCCATCGGCGAGCGCGGGATCGACTATGTCGGTCAGGAGGTCGTCAATCTGTCGACGACGCCTGTCTGGAACGACGACCGCCTGACGCCGCGCCCCTTCGTGCTGCGCGTCTATGCGGCGCGAACGCAAAACGGCTGGACCATCATGCCGGGCGGCTTCTGCCGCATTTCCGATCGCGCCGACGCGCGCGCCGTGTCGATGGGCGCGGGCGTGCAGTCGGCGGACGTCTGGGTGCTCGCCGACAAGCCCGTCGAAATGATCACGCTGCTGCCGACCAACGAGACGGCGCGGATCCGACGCCTCATGGGCAATCTGCCGAGCCGGGCCGCCGACAATCTGTTCTGGCTCGGGCGCTATCTCGAACGGGTCGAGGCCACCTTGCGGTTGATCCGCTGTCTCGCCGGCCGGATGATCAACACCGACGCCGAAACCGGAACCACCGGCTGGACGGTCTCCAAGGTCATCGGCCTCCTGATCGCATGGCATGCGGCGCCGAAGACGGCCGCCGGCGACCCGCTGGCGCTTTGCGCCATCGCGCTGCACAGCGAGGAAAATTACGGATCCGCCCTGTCGCTCGTTCGCGACGCGCGCCGCGCCGCCTCGGTCATCCGCGAGCGGCTTTCGGCCGACACCTGGCGGCTGATCGGCGAACTCGACCAGACTCTCGGCGCCGACCAGAAGCCGCTGCTCAGCGAAGCCGACGCCTATGACCAGGTCGACGCGGCGCTGCGCACCATCGCCGCGATCTCCGGCCTCGCGCAGGAGAACATGAACCGCGGCGCCGGCTGGCGCCTGTTCGACATCGGCCGGCGCGTCGAGCGCGCCATCAATTCCTGCCGCTTCGCGCGCCAGTTCGCCGGCCCGACGGCGCCGTCCGACGATCTTGAGGTTCTGCTCGATCTCGCCGACTCGCAGATCACCTATCGCTCGCGCTACCTGATGGGGGTCGAACTCTGGACCGTCCGCGATATGGTCGTGCTCGATCCCTTCAATCCGCGCTCCGTCGCGTTCCAGCTGGAGCGGCTCGGCGAACATCTGGAAAGCCTGCCGGTGCTGAGCGATGACGGCATGCCGGAGAAGCCCCACCGGCAGATCGTGAAGCTCACCGCCGAAGTCACCACCGCGGTCGCCGCGGACCTCGAAACTGACAGGATCCTCGGTTTCGAAAAAAGCCTTCTCGATCTGGCGGAAGCCGTCGCGGCGCGCTATTTTCTGCAAGGTCCGCACAATGCGCGCGCGGACCGCTGGAGCGGCCTCGCGTGATCTACGACATTCACCACGTCACGACCTACGAATACGGATCGCCCGTCAAATTCGCGCATTGCGCCTTGCGGCTCTCGCCGATCGATATGCCGGGACAGACCGTTCTCGAAACCGCGATGACGATCGACCCGGAGCCGGCCCAATCGGTTGAACGCGTCTGCTTTTTCGGCAATCGGGTGACCTCGATCACCATCGCGACCGAACATTCCGATCTGATCGTCACAGTCGACACGGCGATCGACGTCGATCGCGGCCCGGCGCCGCAGGCGGACGCGACGGCGCCCTTCGAGGCGGTGCGCGAGGAGGCCTTCGACAGCGCTTCGCTCGACAAGGATTCGCCCGCCCATTTTCTGCATCCGAGCCGCTACGTGCCGCGCTTTGCCCCCGCCGCCGACTATGCGCGGACAAGTTTTTCGCCCGGGCGCCCGGTGCTTGAAGGCGCGATCGAGCTGATGCGGCGCATCCGCGCCGACTTCAAATACGACACCAAGGCCACCCAGGTTTCGACGCCCATTTCCGAAGCCTTCCAGAAGCGCCGCGGCGTCTGCCAGGACTTCGCCCATATCATGATCGCGGGCCTGCGCGGGCTCGGTCTTCCGGCCGCCTATGTCTCGGGCTACATCCGCACCATTCCCCCGCCCGGCAAGAAGCGGCTTCAGGGCGCCGACGCCATGCACGCCTGGGTCTCGCTCTGGTGCGGCGCGGAGATCGGCTGGGTCGATCTCGATCCGACCAACTCCATGCTGATTGGCAACGATCATATCGTGCTCGCGAGAGGGCGCGATTACGCCGATATTTCGCCCGTGGCGGGCATCATCCTCGGGACAAGGGAGCAGGACGTCGATGTAGAGGTCGACGTCATCCCCCGCGAGGAGACGGTCGAGGCGTGAGGCGTAAGCCGATCGAATCCGCAGACAGGAAAATTTTGAGCCGATCACTGCCTATCGCGGATCATCGCATCAAGAATCAACTTGGCGATACGACCCATGTTATTTTCAGTTGCTGATATTCCAGCAAAGGATAGCGCTGATTTGGCAAGCTCTAAATCTTCCGCGATTAAGCTCTCATCGAGATACAAAAACGCGTCATTGAGAGCGCCGAAAATCTGAGTTTTCCTCCCGGTTGAACCCGCAACTAGGACGGAATCGTTCAGACGCATTCCAGAAGCTACTCCGCTTAGCGCTGCAACGAAACGAGCACGAGTATAGCTCGGGTCCAGATCCGCTCTCGTGGCAAGGTCTCTCTGAGAAGTCATTTTCAGCGCTCCGAGCGAAGTGTGTTCTTGTTTTGTACTCACAATCCAACCCCCCGTCAACTTTCTTCGAGAACTGGTCTTAACGAATTATTCACCCCGACTTGGGAAGCCTTCATGGCCGCATCGCATCAGCGCTCCGCGATCGCCTGTTCCCTCGCTTCCAATCTTTTCCCGAACCCGAAGCTGAATGATAACGCTCTATCATCATCCGCTCTGCGCCCACTCGCGTTTCGTCAGGCTCCTTCTCGGGGAATACGGGATCGAACCGCAGCTCATCGAAGAAAATACCTTCGAGCGGCGCCGCGATTTTCTGATCCTCGACCCGGCGGGGCAGACGCCGCTTCTCGTCGAGGATCCCGGCGTCGTCATCCCGGGCGCGAATGTGATCGCGGAATATTTCGACGAAACGCGCGGCCTCGCCCTCGGCAAGCACAGGCTGCTGCCGGACGATCCGCTGCGCCGGGTCGAGGTGCGCCGCCTGATGGACTGGTTCGGCCAGAAATTCTTCCGCGAAGTCACCGATTGGCTCGTCACCGAAAAGGTTTATAAGCGGACCATGCCGCGCGAGCGGGGCGGCGGCGCGCCGGATATGGAGCTGGTCCGCGCGGCGCGGGCCAATATCCGCACCCATCTGCGCTATATCGGCTATCTCGCCGGGTCGCGGAAATGGCTTGGCGGAGACCAGCTTTCGCATGCCGATCTCGCTGCGGCGGCGCAATTGTCCTGCGTCGATTTTCTGGGCGATGTGCCATGGGAAGAGTACGAAACGGCGAAACACTGGTACGCCAGGGTGAAGTCGCGCCCCTCGTTCCGCCCGCTTCTCGCCGACCGGATGCCGGGCCTCACCCCCGCGCCGGTCTACGCGGATCTCGACTTCTGAGCGCGCTTCAGGCGAAGGCGCGGGAGCTCGGTTTCGACGTTTGCAGGATCACCTCTCCGGCCGCCATCGAAGGCGCCGGCGAACGCCTTTCCGCCTGGCTCGCCACGGGCGCGGCCGGAGACATGGACTGGCTTGCTTCGACGGAGGCGCGACGCGCGGATCCCGGCAAACTCTGGCCGGAGGCGGTCAGCATCGTGATGCTCGGGGCGAATTACGCGCCGCCCGGCGATCCGCTGGCCGGGCTCGCCGACAAAAGCGCCGGCAATATCTCGGTCTACGCCCGCAACCGCGATTATCACGAGGTCGTCAAAGGCCGCCTGAAGCAGCTTGCGGGCCAGCTCGCGGCCGCCGCCCGGGATCAGGGCTTTGACGCGCCCGAGGTCAAGGTGTTCGTCGATACGGCGCCGGTCATGGAGAAGCCGCTGGCTCAAGGCGCGGGCCTCGGCTGGCAGGGCAAGCACACCAATCTCGTCTCGCGCGACTTCGGCTCGTGGCTGTTTCTCGGCTCCATCTTCACGACGCTCCCGCTGCCGCGCGACGCGCCGGAGAGCGATCATTGCGGCGCCTGCCGGGCGTGCCTCGACATCTGCCCGACAAAGGCGTTCCCGCAGCCTTACGTGCTCGACGCGCGGCGCTGCATCTCCTACCTCACCATCGAGCACAAGGGCCATATCGCCGAAGAATTCCGCGCGGCCATCGGCAACCGCATTTATGGCTGCGACGATTGCCTCGCGGTCTGCCCGTGGAACAAATTCGCCAGCACCGCGCGGGAACTGAAGCTCCTGCCGCGCGAAGAATTCTGTGCGCCGCGGCTCGAAACGCTGCTTCGCCTTAATGAGCCCGGCTTTAGGGCCTTGTTTGCGGGCAACCCCGTGAAGCGGATCGGCGCCTCGCGATTCATGCGCAATGTTCTGATCGCGGCGGGAAATTCGGGCGATGGCTCGCTTGCGGAGATTGTCGCCGAAAAGTTGAGCTGCGCCTCGCCTCTCGTGCGGGCCATGGCGGTCTGGGCGCTGGGGCGGCTCGCGTCGTCAAGGCTCGCGGCGCTGGCGCCGGCTTTTCGCGCCGGCGAGGACGACGCCGACGTGCTGCGGGAATGGGCGGCGGCCGAGGCGCGTTTCGGCGCGGCCGGACGCAACGAAAATGCGGATGAACAACACGCGCGCGACTGCGCGGTAAAAAGAGAAGAAGGCCGGATTTCATGAAGCTTTTTGCGTTTGGTCTTGGCTATTGCGCGCTGGATTTCATCGCGCGCTTTGGCGATCTCTTCGAGTCGATCGCCGGCACCGCGCGCAACGCCGACAAGGCGGCGGCTCTGGCGAGCGAGAGGATCGAGACCTTCGTCTTCGGTCCGGAGCGCGAAGACCCCGGGCTCGCCGAAAAGGCCCTCGCCGCCGATGTGCTGCTGATCTCGATACCGCCCGGCGTTTCGGTCGATCCGGTGCTGGCCCGCTTTGGCCATCGCATCGCGAACCTGCGCGCGCCGCAGATCATCATCTATCTGTCGACGATCGGCGTCTATGGCGATTCGAAGGGCGAATGGGTCGATGAGACGCGCCTCCCGGCGCCCCTCTCGCCGCGCTCCGTCACCCGGCTGCAGGCGGAAAAATCATGGGCCGCGATCGGCAGGGGCCCGGACAAGACGGTGCATATTCTGCGGCTCGCCGGCATCTATGGTCCGGGCCGCAACGCGCTCGTCAATCTGAAAGACGGCGCCGCGCACCGCTACGTCAAGAAGGATCAGGTGTTCAACCGCGTCCATGTCGAGGACATCAGCCGCGCCATCGCCGCCGCGATCGCCCATGTCGGGCCGGGGGGCGTGTGGAACGTTTCGGATGATGCCCCGACGCCGCCGCAGGACGTCGTCGCCTTTGCGGCCAAGCTGATGGGCGTCGAGCCGCCGCCCGAGGAGGATATCGACACGGCCGAAGGCGTCTCGCCGATGACGCGCAGCTTCTACGCCGAAAACAAGCGCGTCTCCAACCGCAAGCTGAAAGAGGAGCTGCGCGTCGATCTCGCCTATCCGAACTATCGGGCCGGGCTTGAGGCGCTGTTTGAGGCCGGCGAGGGGCGGTGAGGGGCGAGCTCGCTTGTTGCGATCAGGCAGGCTCGCGCCTTTCTAAATGGCGCAGATCAAGGGGTGATTAGTGACCGTCAAATGTTGGCCCGTCCCGGTCCCACGGCTGCGGGACGCTTGGCCACGGCAGCAGATAGGCGCGGTAGCTGTTGATCCCGGCGGGGAACTGCGCGTTGAAGATGAGTTGTCCCGACCGGTTGAACTCAGAAAAATATGGCAGCGATCCCCAGCCCACGACGAGGTCGCCCCGTTCGGTCGTCTGGGCGTTGCCCTGCGACGGCGCGGTCAGACCCTCGGGCTGGTTGTCGGATTTGATCAGCGTCGCGGTGTGGTCCCATTGATTCAGCTTCACCGTGATGGCGCGGCTGTAGGCAAGCTCGGCCGTCGAGCCGGTTCCCGTGTTGCCGGCTCCGGCGGACTCATTGTCGAAGAAGGTGTAGGTGTCGTCGCCGAGCGCCTGCGGGTCATGCTGCCACGCGAACAGCTTCCCGGCGTTGTCGAGGATCTGGCCGGGCGCGGCCTGCAGCTTGAAGCTGGAGTTTTTGCCGCCGAGCTGCCAGATGATCTTGCCTGTAGAGCGGCTTACTTTGTAGGTCGTCCACGTGTCGCGGGCGTCGATCAGCAGCTCGCCGTCGGTGTCGAGCTTGACGGCGTTTGCGTGGAACCAGTCCCACGGCGTGCTCGCAGATGCGGGCAGCGGCTGCTCGCTCTGGCTGAACGGAACGTGGTCCGCGCTGTTCCACTGGAACAGCACATTGCCGGTGGCGATGTCGATCTCCTGCACGACGCCGTTGATGACCGTCTGGTCGGTTGGACCGCCGATCGACGAGAGGTCCACGGTCGCCGAGGTGTAGGCGAGGATCAGCGCGGTGTTCCACGGGGTGATCAGGAACTCGTGGCCGTCCGCGCTAAGCCCGTTGCCGGCGTTGACCGTCGCGATCTGCTGGTATTTGTCGTCGTAGATGTAGTCGACGCCGTTGGAGAGGCCGCCTAAGCCGGTTCCCTGCCACCAGGTCAGGACGGGCTTGCCCCGGTAGCGCTGCGCGCGGAAGTCGCTCGCCTCCTGGCCCTGCGGAACGGCATGGAACCACACCACGTTGCCGCTGGGGTCGAGGATCTCGGCGCCGTTGGCGTACGTGGTCTGGTTGCCGTAAGGCGAGATGAAGAAGTCGCCTCGGCCCACGAACGGGCTGGAGGTGAGGATCGAGACAGGCGGCGGCGGCGGTGCGCGTGAGGGAAGATCGGCCGCGAAGGCCGAGCCGACCAGCGCCGCCGCCGAGCCGGCCAGCGCCGCCGCGCCGGCGATGCGCCGCCGCCATCGTTGCGAGCCCCCTGCGGAGAGAGAGGATGAAAATCGGAACATTGGCAGATTCCCCTTTTTGAGGATGGTTGCGGATACGGTGAACGCCGCTCCATAGACAAAATATATTTTGTCTATGGAAAAGATAGACTTTAGACTCGACGCCGGTCAAGCCCGCCATGGCCGGCGGCGGAATGTCGCCTTCGCCGAAGGCGTTTCGCCGATGACGCGCAGCTTCTACGCCGAAAACAAGCGCGTCGCGAACCGCAAGCTGAAAGAGGAGCTGCGCGGCGATCTCGCCTATCCGAACTATCGGGCCGGGCTTGAGGCGCTGTTCGAGGCGGGCGAGGGGCGGTAGCGCGAGGGATGCAACTCCCACTGCGCCGAGGCTTCCGGTTCGTTCCCGCTATGGCGCAGGCGTCGCTGCGCTGCGGGCGTTATAAGCGACGCCGTAGACGATCGGGAGCAAGGCGGGAAACAGTAATCGAAATTCGCTTATGTTGCCGCCCAACATGCGATAAAACAAAATCCACAACGGCAGCGACAGGCAGTTCAAGAGAAAAAACCGGTCGCGCCAGGAAGCCGGCTTTTCGCGGTCACGCGTTATGAGGTAATAGGCGCCCAAGAGAAATTGCAGAGCGATCGTTGCGACTGTCGTCAGCGACCACAACCCTTTTTCAAAAAAGATCGCCGCGATTGACGTTTCCATCCCGTATTGGTTGGACACGGCCGAAATAGGCCCGGGGTAGAAAACCCTTATGAGCCTATATTCCAGAAAGAACAGCACGGCGAAGCCGAGCACGATCGCCGCGCGTTTCGCTAACTCCGTTCGCCTGTCGCAAATCGACCAGATCAGCATGAAATAGACGACGTGAAAGGCGCTTTCGCGAAACAGGCCAGTCACGCCCATGAACACAGCCGCCCAAACGAATTTCTCTCGAAGAATAAAGAACAGGCTCAAGCTCAGAAACGCCAGGCTCGTCATGTCGCCTGGATAGTAGACATACTGGCCGATCAGGGTCACGAACGAGAACAGGCAAAAGAAGGTCCGCCAATCCAACAGGCGCCTGTTCACGAGCGGCGCCAGCGTGGCGATATAGAGGGACGCACAGGCCACGAGAGCCGCTGATAATCGCAGTGGACTGAGGCGAGGGTCGGTCGATTTGACGATCGAGCCCATGAACTTCGAGAGTTCATAGACGATGATATTTCCGAGGAAACGCGGATAGTTGACAGAGTCGGGGCTGAGGAAATGGTGCCTGAATTGGTCGACGCTCACGAAATCCGACTCGAGCTTGGTCCCGTTGACCATATTATAGAAATATATGAAACCCGCGTCAGGCGTGAACTTGAAAAAGATCAGGAAAATCGCGACGGTCGCGATCGCCAACAGAATGCAAATCTCCAGAACTTGACGCGGGCCCATGGACTGCGGACGGTCTGATCCGCCGCCCGCGATTGAGTTCGCCTCAGTCGCCTCTCCGCCATCGAGTCGGAATTCATTTTTGCGCGCACTCATCAGCTAACTCCAGAACGGACCAGAACCCTTCGCGGCGAGATCAAGAGCGGCAAAGCCGTTGCGCACGCGCGGGGCCTTGCGATCAAACAGTCCCTCTTTTCTATCGCCTTCGTGCATCAGAGCGCCATGACGGGGCTGACGCAATTTTCATGCATCTTGTCTCGATGCCCTGGCGCCGCCTATCATGCAAGGTGAGGTCGGGCGGTTGCCCGCCATGGTCGGGTTCTGAAAAGGCGATATTGTTGGAACAGTTCTGCGACAAAGAAAAGAATCCGCTTCTCGCGCCCTGGACCGGGCCGTTCGAGGCGCCGCCTTTCGAGCGCATCGAGCCGGCGCATTTCCGGCCGGCTTTCGAGATCACCCTTAAAGATGCGCGGGCCGAGATCGACGCCATCGCGCAAGACCCCGCGCCGCCGACATTCGCCAACACCATCGAGGCGCTGGAGCGCGGCGGGCGCAGCCTCAATAGGGTTGCCAATGTCTTCTACAATCTCGCGGGCGCCGCCACCAATGACGAGCTTGAGGCAATCGAGCGCGAGATGGCGCCGATCCTGTCGCGTCACCGCAGCGAGACCTATTTCAACGAGGCCTTGTTCGCCCGTGTCGAGGCCCTGAAGGCCGATGAGGCGAAGCTTGGCCTCGATGAAGAACAGGCCCGCGTGCTCGAACGCTATCATCTGAACTTCACGCGAACCGGCGCCGGGCTCCCGGCGGCGAGCAAGGCGCGCCTCGCCGAAATCGCGGAGCGCCTCGCGAGCCTTGGCGCGCAATTCGGCCAGAATGTGCTGGCGGATGAGAAATCCTTTCTCATGCTGCTGGAGGCGGGCGACCTTGAGGGGCTGCCGGACTTCCTCGTCAAGGGGGCCGCGCGCACCGCGACGGAGCGGGGCCATCCCGGCAAATATGGCGTCACGCTTTCGCGCTCCAGCATCGAGCCTTTCCTGCAATTCTCGTCGCGGCGGGATCTGCGCGAAAAAGCCTTCCGCGCCTGGATTGCGCGGGGGGAAAACGGTGGACCAACTGATAATCGCGCCATCGCCGCCGAGATGGTCACTCTGCGCGCCGAGCGCGCGCGCCTGCTTGGCTATGAGAGCTTCGCCCATTTCCGCCTCGCCGACACGATGGCGAAGACGCCTGAGGCTGCGCTCGATTTGTTGCGGTCCGTGTGGGAGCCAGGCGTTCTGCGCGCGCAAAGGGAGGAGGAGGCCCTGCAGCAAATCGTCGCCGGGGAGGGCGGCAATTTCAAAGTCGCGCCCTGGGACTGGCGCTACTACGCCGAGAAGCGGCGCAAGGCCGAGTTCGACCTCGACGAGGGCGAGATCAAGCCCTATCTGCAGCTGGGCCAGCTGATCGAGGCCGCATTCCACGCCGCGAACCGGCTCTTTGGGCTCACTTTCGAAGAGCGTTTCGACATCAAGCTCTATCACCCAGACGCCCGCGCGTGGACGGTGAGCCGGGGCGGCGAGCCAATCGCGCTCTTCATCGGCGATTATTTTGCGCGCCCGTCAAAGCACAGCGGCGCCTGGATGAATGTTTTTCGCGGCCAGCAAAAGCTCGATGAGCCGCAGTTGCCGATCATCGTCAATGTGATGAATTTCGCCAGGGGCGGCGAGGGCGAGGCGAGCCTTTTAAGTTTCGACGATGCGCGCACGCTGTTTCACGAATTCGGACATGGCCTGCACGGCATCCTGTCGGATGTGACCTATCCCTCGATCTCGGGCACCAATGTCGCCCGCGATTTTGTGGAGTTCCCCTCGCAGCTTTACGAGAACTGGCTGGAGCAGCCGGAAATCCTGCGCCGCTTTGCGCTCCACTACAGGACGGGCGAACCCATGCCGGAGGCGCTGCTCGCAAAGCTCCTCAGCGCGCGCCGGTTCAATCAGGGATTCGCCACGGTCGAATATGCAGCTTCCGCGCTGGTCGATCTTGGCCTTCATCTCGATCCCGCGCCGCAGGACCTTGACGTCGTCGCCTTCGAGCGCGCGGAGCTGGCCCGCGTCGGGATGCCGGACGCGATCGCGATGCGCCACCGCACGCCGCATTTCCAGCACATCTTTTCGGGCGAATCCTACTCGGCCGGTTACTACAGCTATCTGTGGTCGGAAATTCTCGACGCAGACGGCTTCGAGGCGTTTCAGGAGAGCGGCGACATATTCGACGCCGGCGTCGCGCGGCGGTTGCATGATTTCGTCTATGCGGCGGGCGGGAGCCGCGATTACGAAATCGCCTACAGGGAATTTCGCGGCCGGGCGCCCTCGCCGCGGGCGCTGCTGCGCAAGCGCGGGCTCGATGCGGAGCCGGCGACGCATGGAACTGGCTGAGAATCGAGCCTTGAAGGCCGCGCCTTTGTGCGTCAGGGTTCTTGCCGTTCGCGGGCGTCGCTGACGGCCTTTTGGAATCCCGGCAGGTCGAGCGCCGCGGCGACGAGGAAAGGCCCAATCAGAAAAACCGGCGTCCCCTCAAATCCCATCGCGGTCGCCTGCTTGTCGGTGCGCTTCAATATGGCGTCGATCTCGGCCGAATGGGCGGCGAGATCCGCGTCCAGCCTTTGCATGTCGGCGCCCGCCGCAAGGGCGATCTCGCGCACCTGCGCTTCGGTCGTCTTCTTTCGGGCCGTGGCCATCAGCGCGTCGTGAACCGCGACATATTTGCCCTGCAGATTGGCCGCGAGCGCAACTTTGGCGGCGAAGACGGATATGTCGCCGAAAATGGGCCAGTCCTTGTAGACGACCCGGATATGCTTGTCGGCCTCGAGCAGCTTCAGCAGCTCCGGCTGCGCCTTCATGCAATAGGGGCAGTTATAGTCGAAGAAGGAGACGATGGTGACGTCGCCTTTCGGGTCGCCCCCGACGGGGGTTTGCGGATCGTCGAGGAGCGCTTCGCGGCTGAGGTCGGGGTCGGACGAGGCCAATGGCGCGGACAGCGCGCCGCCGCCGCACCCGACCGCAATCGCGATCCCCAGCAAGGCGCGTCTGGACATGAGTTTCATTTTATTCGATCCGGGCTTTGAGCGAGCGGCCGTCGCATCAATTGAATTCGCCGGGCAGACGCGGGATCGGCATGATGTTGACCCCTTCCTCTACCAGGATGCGGGCTTCCTCGACGGTGGCCTGGCCATGAATGGGCCGGTCGGGAACAAGACCTTGATGAATCTTCAGCGCTTCTTCGGCGAATTTCGGCCCGAGATCGGCCGAATGTTCGAGAATGCGCCGGCGCAGCTCGACGATCGCCGCGCGCCGCTCGGCGTCCGCCGCGCTCAGCAGGGCGAGATTTGAGCCCTCGGCCGCCTCCGGCGGCGCCGGCGCATCGCGAACGATGGGCGCGGCGCCGCGATCGCTGCGCGCGACCGCGGGAGCCATGATGGCCTTGGCGACGGCCGACGATTGGCAGACCGGGCATGAAACGAGGCCGGACGCCGCCTGCGCGTCGAAGACCGGCCCGCTCTGGAACCAGCTCTCGAAGGCATGTCCATTGGCGCAATGCAACGCATATTTGATCATTGCGGTTGTTCGGCCAGCAGCTGATCGAGCTTGCCTTCGTCATGAAGTTCGTGAAGCTCGTCGCAGCCGCCGACATGCGCGTCGCCGAAGAAGATTTGCGGGACGCTCGTGCGGCCGGTCCGCTCCGTCATCTCGCGGCGAAGCTTGCTGTCGGTCGCGACGCAAATTTCGGTGAATGCGAGGTTCCGCTGACGCAGCAACGCCTTGGCCCGCAGGCAATAAGGGCATGTCGGCGTCGTGTAAATCGTGATTTCCGGCACGGAAAAAATCCCTTCCCTCATCGCTATGTGGGAAATATCGCCAATTTCACAAGCGGCGCCAAGGGGATCTGGAGCTTGGCCGGGGCTGCGGCGCTTGCCGCTCCCGTCGAGGGCGCCCGGCGAGGTTGCCGAAAAGCCGCTAATATCCTAATGTTAAAGGCCTCATTCGCGGAGGGCCGCGGATCGCAGATGGGTTTTTCCCGCCAATGCCGAAAGCCTCGCTCAAATCCCGCCGCGCCGCCGATGTCCAGACTAAGGCGGCGCTCGGCGAACTGGCCGGCTGCCCGTTCCATGATCTGCGCGTAAGGCTCGCCGCCGCCGGGCTGCGTCCGACGCGGCAAAGAATGTCGCTGGGCTGGATCCTGTTTTCGCGCGGCGCCCGCCACCTCACCGCCGAGCGGCTGCAGGAGGAGGCGCAGGAGTCGAACGTCTCGATTTCGCTGGCGACGATCTACAATAGCCTGCACCAGTTCACCAACGCCGGCCTGCTTTGCGCCATCGCGGTCGATGGAACGCGGACCTATTTCGACACCAATACGGTAAGGCACCACCATTTTCTGGACGATGGCGTCCTCATCGACATTCCCGAACTCAAGGTGGACGTGACCAGCCTTCCCGCGCCCCCGGCGGGAAAACGGATCGCCGAGATCAGCGTCGTCGTGCGCTTGCGCGATGACGGTCCCGCCAACTGATCGGATCGCCGGCGGGTCGGATGTTCCCCTTTCTCCGGTGCGCGTTCTGAAAATCCATGACGAGGCCTTGCAATCCATGACGGAGCCTTGCGCGGCGTCGAACGAGAGCGTTCCGCCGCATGGCGGCGGGATCGGCGTGCTGCTGGTCAATCTGGGAACGCCCGATGCGCTGGGTTACTGGCCGGTGCGGCGCTATCTCAAGGAATTCCTGTCCGATCGCCGCGTGGTCGATACGCCGCGCCTGATCTGGTGGCCGATCCTCAATCTGGTCATTCTGTCGCGCCGGCCCCAGCGCAGCAGCAAGAACTACGAGACGATCTGGAACAGGGAACTCAACGAAAGCCCGCTGAAGACGGTCACGCGCTCTCAGGCCGAAAAACTCAGCGCCTGGATCGCGCAAGGCGGCCTCGGCCAGAACCTCGGCGATGACGCGGTCGCAGTCGATTGGGCGATGCGCTATGGCTCGCCCTCGATCCCCGCCGCCTTCGAAAAACTGAAAGCGCGCGGGTGCGGCCGCGTGCTCGTCGTCCCCCTTTATCCGCAATATGCCGGCGCGACCACGGCGAGCGTCGCCGATAAGGTCGAGGAGTCGCTTGGCGAGATGCGATGGCGCCCCGAGCTGCGCAGCGTCGCGCCCTACTACAAGGATCCGGTCTATATCGATGCGCTGGCGCAATCCGTGCGCGACGAGCTGGCGCGGCTCGACTTTGCCCCCGAAATCATCCTCGTCTCTTTCCACGGCATACCGAAATCCTATGTCGCGAAGGGCGATCCCTACTACGATCAGTGTCTCGAGACCTGGCGGCTGCTGCGCGCGCGCATGCAGCTCAGCGCCGAACAAATGCCGCTGAGCTTCCAGTCGCGCTTTGGGCCGGCTGAGTGGCTGGACCCCTACACCGACGAGACGGTGAGGGCGCTCGCCCGCAAGGGCGTCAAGCGCATGGCCGTGCTGACGCCGGGATTTTCCGCCGATTGCCTAGAAACCATTTCCGAGATCGGCATCGAGAACCGCGAATTTTTCATCGAGAATGGCGGCGAGAAGTTCGCGCTGATTCCCTGTCTCAACGACAGCGCGCCCGGCATGAAGGTCATCGAGACTATCGTCGCGCGGGAGCTTGCCGGGTGGATCGAGACAGGCGTGTGACGCGAGGCGGAGAGACCGCCCGAGTTCGCTCATCGCGGTGAGGGCGTCAGCGTTCGATCATTCTTCGCCAACGCCCACCTTCGAGACCAGCCCATCGTTGAACCAGCGCCCGAGAAAGGCCGCCGCCTGCGCCGTCACATCCGCGCCGGCGGTTCGCTCGGCCAGCGCAGCGCAGAGTTCGGCGAAATTCGAGCGGCCGGCGGCCTCGGCCAGCGCCAGCCTCTCGCCGGCGTCGATCGCGCGATAGAAGACGCCGCCGTCGTTACGCCAGAACAGGATCGTTTCGCTGTCCGCCGCCGGCGTCTCCTGCGAGCACTGCGCGTCTTCGGCTCCGCGCGTGCGCGCATAGGCTTGCGCGGTTCCTTGCAGGAGATCGAGCATCTCGACGCTGGGATGGAAGGCGAAGGTCAAAGCCGGCCAATCCGCCGGCGCCACATTCGCAAGGGTGGCGATCGCCAATGAAGGCGCATCCGCAGCGTTAAACGCGATGGATAGCTGGCGCTCGAATTCGGCGAAATCGATGATGTCTCGCTGCGTGCGCCAGGGCGCCGTCGCGCGCATGAAATCCGGCAAGCCGCGGCAATAATCCTGCGCCGCGCGATAGCGCGATGGCCGGGTCTCGATATAGGCCTCGATCAGGGCGCCGAAATCCTCGTCGCCAAGCCGGTCGCGCAAGGCGGAGTATTCATTCGACAGGCATTCGGCGAGACGGAGGCGATAGGCGTCGTAATAGGCCATGAACCGCGCCGCGCGATCCTGCCGCGGACCGTCCTCTATCGATGGCGGGATGACGGGATCGCCGCTAAGAATCCCGGCCTGGAATGCGCTCTGGAGTGCGGCGAGATTCATGCGGCGACTCCTTGCGCGCGCGAGGGCGCTGAAGCCGCGATCCGGCGCGCGCGATCCAGCTCGGCGACAAGATCCGAAAGCGGCGGGAAATTATCGTCGCGTTCGATCATGGTCGAGACCTCGCCGAACCGCCGGCACGCTTCGGCGTAGAGCGACCACACCACTTCGATCACCGGCTGATCATGCGTGTCGATCTTGTGGGTCTCGTGATCCGAATGTCCGGCAAGATGAAGCTGGATGACGCGCTCGGCCGGGATATCGTCGAGAAATCGCCCGGCGTCGAAACCGTGATTGAAAGAGGAGACGAAGACATTGTTGACGTCGAACAGCAGCCAGCAATCGGCGCGCTCCGCCAGCTCGCGCAGAAACGTCGATTCGTCCATCTCGGATTCCGCGAACGTCACGTAGCTCGAGACGTTCTCGATGGCGATGCGGCGGCAGAGATAATCCTGGACCCTTTGGATGCGGTCCGCGACATGATCCAGCGCCTCATGCGTATAGGGGATCGGCAGAAGATCATGCAGATTGACGCCATGCACGCCGGTCCAGCACAAATGATCGGAGATCCATTCCGGCTGAAACCGGTCGGCCAGCTGTTTCAATGCGCGAAGATAGTCGAAATCGAGCGGCGCGGTGGAGGCGATCGACATCGAGACGCCATGCAGGACGATCGGATAATTTTGGCGGATTTGTTCGAGGATTGCGATGGGCCGGCCGCCGCGTCCCATGAAATTTTCGGAAATGACCTCGAACCAGTCGATGTTCGGTTCGCCGCTCAAAATTTCCGCATAATAATTGGGTCTAAGCCCCAGGCCGAAACCCAGCGGCGCCGGTTTTTGCATTGTCATGTCCTTAGCGCTCATTCCGCCAAGTGCGGAGCCGATCGGCCGGGACCAACGTTTTTGCGCTGGAGCCGGCCGGCTGGGATCTAAACGGACCTCGAAAAGCCGCGCGTCGAAATCCGGCGCGTCAGATGACCTTGCCGCCCTTGGCTTCGCACGACGCCTCCGACTTCACGGGCAGCCAGCCATGGCCCTTGCACGAATTCTGACCCTTGCAGGCGTTTTCCGCCGACTTGCACGCGCTGGTGCCCTTACAGCTGTTGATGCCCGCGCAGTGAACAGCCGCCGATTTGGCGGACGCCGGGGTCAAGGTCACGCCATTCATGGCGAGCGCGATGGCGGCGATGGCGAGGCTGGCGCCGGTGGCGACTTTATAGGTCATGTGAACTCCTCAACAAAAAAGCTCGCGGTGCGAGCGTTGTGCGGGCGGCTTTACCCACATGCGGATATTCGCCGAACCGGCTGGAACGTTACGGTGCTCACGCGCTTGTGAAGAGGGCGGACGCTGAAAAATCCAACCCGGTCGCTCACACCTTGCGGTTATGCAGGCGGCGCTCCCAGTCGAGCGCCTGGCGCACGATTTCGTGGAGATCGTCGTGCTTCGGCGCCCAGCCGAGTTCGGCCCTGACGCGCGCGGCGCCGGCGACGAGCGCGGCCGGATCCCCGGCGCGACGACCCTTGCGGCGCACCTCGAAATCGACGCCCGAAACTTGCTTCACCACATCGACGACTTCGAGCACGGAAAAGCCGCGGCCATAGCCGCAATTCAGAGTGAGGCTGGCGCCCCCTGCGCGCAGATGATTGAGCGCCAGAAGATGCGCGTCGACGAGATCGGTCACGTGAATGTAATCGCGAATACAGGATCCGTCCGGCGTCGGATAATCGGTCCCGAAAACGTCGAGGCCGGCGCGCTGGCCGAGCGCGGCTTGCGCCGCGACCTTGATGAGATGGGTCGCCACCGGCGAGGACTGGCCGAGCCTTCCCGCTGGATCGGCGCCCGCGACATTGAAATAGCGCAGGGCGGCGAAGCGCAGCGGATGCGCGGCGGCGACGTCCTCGAGCATCCATTCGACCATCATCTTGGAGCGCCCGTAAGGATTGATCGGCGCCAGCGCGGCCGTTTCGAACACCGGATTGGCGGCCGGTTCGCCATAGACCGCCGCCGTCGACGAGAAGATGAAATGCGCGATTCCATTGCGCACCGCGCATTCGAGGAGGTTGCGCGCCTTCGCTGCGTTGTTGAGGTAATAGGCGAGGGGATCGGCGACAGACTCGGGGACGACGATTTTGGCGGCGAAATGCGCGATGGCGTCGACGCCATGCTCTTTGATGAGGGAATCGACGAGGGCGGCGTCGCCGAAGTCGCCGACGATGAACTTGGCCGCCGGCGGGACGGCCCAGGCGAAGCCGGTCGAAAGATCGTCGAGCACGACCACGCTCTCGCCGGCGTCGAGCAGCGCCAGCGCCATATGGCCGCCGATATAGCCGGCGCCGCCGGTAACCAGAACCGTCATGAGTCGCTCCCGCGCCTTGTGTCCCTTTGCGCCCGTCGCCGCTTCATCAAGGCTTCACAAACGTTGCGGCTTGGTTTCGACCGAAGGCCGGTCGTCGCTTCCGCGCCCAATTGTGCCGTAGCTGGCGGTTGCGACGGTTGCAAGACCAAAAAGCAACGCCTCAGGTTGCTGGTTTAGCGGAGCAAGATTGGCTATCATCGGACGGCATTCGTTCGGCGTGCTCTCCGAGGCGCTTTTCTCCCCGAGGACAATCTCCCAAGGACAATCTATGACGAAGCGAATTCGCAAAGCGGTTTTTCCAGTCGCGGGCTTGGGCACGCGGTTCCTTCCGGCGACGAAGTCGATCCCGAAAGAAATGCTGACGATCGTCGATCGGCCGGTGCTGCAGCATGTCGTCGACGAGGCGCGCGAGGCGGGGATCGAGCATTTCATTTTCGTCACCGGCCGCAACAAGGCGGTGATCGAAGACCATTTCGACATCGCCTATGAACTCGACGATACCTTGCAGAAGCGCGGCAAGATAAAGGAATACAATATTCTAAAGGAGCAGTTGCCGGCCGCCGGCGCGACCAGCTTCACGCGCCAGCAGGCGCCTCTGGGACTTGGCCACGCGGTCTGGTGCGCGCGCGAACTCGTCGGCGACGAGCCTTTCGCGGTTCTCCTGCCCGACATGGTCACCATGGCCGGGACGCAAAAATCCGGGCGCTGCCTCGCCCAATGCATCGCCGCCTATGAAAAGCACGGCGGCAACATCATCGCCGTCGAGGAAGTGGCGCCTGAAGAAACCCACCAATACGGCATCGTCTCCGTGGGCAAGGATTTCGGCGCCTCTTTCGAGATCACCGGCATGGTCGAAAAGCCGCCGCAGGGCACCGCGCCGTCGAACCTCATCATTTCCGGCCGCTACGTGCTGGGTCCGGGGATTTTCCCAATTCTGAGCAAGATCGAAAAGGGCGCGGGCGGCGAGATTCAATTGACCGACGGCATGAAGGCGCTCGCCGCGCGAGAGGCCTTTCATGGCGTCCGCTTCGACGGCAAGACCTATGACTGCGGCTCCAAACTCGGCTTTCTCACCGCCAACGCCGCCTTCGCCCTCGCCGACCCGCAGATCGCCGGGCCGTTCAGGGCGGAGCTTAAAAAGCTCGTCGGGGCGCTATAGGCGACTACGCCCTCACGCGTCCCCGAGCGCTGGATAATCCGTGTAGCCCAACGCGTCGCCGCCATAGAACGTCTCCAGATGCGGCGCGTTCAGCGGCGCGTTCTCGCGCAGGCGCTCGACGAGGTCGGGGTTGGAGATGAACAGCTTGCCAAAGGCGATCAGATCCGCGCGCCCGGCTTGCAGCGTCTCGATGGCGAGCTCGCGGGTGTATGCGTTGTTCGCGATATAGGCGCCGCCGAAGGCCTTGCGCAGGCCAACAAAATCGAATGGCGCGATGTCGCGCGCGCCGCCCGTCGCGCCCTCGATGACATGGATATAGGCGAGTCCGCGCTGGCTGAGGGCCTCGACGAGCGGGAAGAACACGCTGGCCGGGTCGCTGTCGAGCGCGTCGTTGGCGGGGCTCACCGGCGACAGCCTGATGCCGACCCGCGCCTTGTCCCAGACGCCTAGCACCGCGTCTGTGACTTCAAGCGCGAAACGGATGCGGTTCTCGATCGGGCCGCCATAGGAATCGGTTCGCTTGTTGGTTCCGTCTTTCAGGAACTGGTCGATCAGATAGCCGTTGGCGCCATGAATCTCGACGCCGTCGAAGCCGGCGCGTTTCGCATTTTCGGCGGCTGTCTTGTACTCCGCTATGAGGCGTGGAATCTCGTCGAGCCGCAACGCGCGCGGGGTCGATACATCAGCCCGGCCGCTGGCGAGGAAGGTTTGCGTTTTGGCCGGGATCGCGGAAGGGGCGACTGGGGCCGCGCCGCCCGGCTGCAGCGAGACATGCGAGACACGCCCGACATGCCAGAGCTGGATGAAGATGAGGCCGCCCTCGGCGTGGACCGCGTTCGTGACTTTCTTCCAGCCTTCGACCTGCGCCTCGCTGTAGATGCCGGGCGTCCAGACATAGCCCTGGCCTTCCTGGGTGATCTGCGTCGCCTCCGAGATGATGAGGCCGGCGGAGGCGCGCTGGGCATAATATTCCGCGTTGAGGTCGTTCGGCGCGAGGGTGTCTTTCGTCGCCCGGCTGCGGGTCAGCGGCGCCATCACGATTCTGTTCGGGAGTCTCAGATCGCCAAGTTCGAACGGCGAAAAAAGAATATCGGCCTCTGCGGCGGCTGCGGTGGTCATCAACGCTCTCCGTTTCGTCACATGCGCCAGATCGCCTGCGGATCTTGAGCGACATGGTACAGAGTGGGAGGCCCGGCGCCGCATTGCAATGCCGCCGCGCAATTCGCAACGCCATCGCAGCAAAAGGATGCGCCGACGCTGGAAAATTCCCTCGCGCGAGCGAGATCGAGGAAATTCTTCCGCCTATTTCATGTTCAGCGCCGACATATAGAGTTCGAGGATCGCCTCCTGCTCCATCCGTTCGGCGTGATCCTGCTTCCTGATCTTGAGGATCTGGCGCACGACCTTGACGTCGAAGCCGCGCCCCTTCATCTCCGCGAAAACGTCGCGAATATCGTCGGAGAGGGCCTTTTTCTCTTCTTCCAGCCGCTCGACGCGCTCGACGAACTGAGTAAGTTCGGCGCCCGCGACGCCTGTGTCGGCGATGTCTTTGGTCATGCGAAAATCCTTGGTTGATTAGGGCCCGCGCATCGCGCTTGCGCGCTGCGAAGCGAGCGCCCGGCAATGTGGCCTTAACGCCGCCGCGTCAAGCGCGCGGCGCTTCATGTCCCCATTATTCTGGGCGCCGCCGCGGCTCAGCCGTGGCGCCCGGTGCGGCTTTTGTAGAAGGCGAATTGGCGCAATTCGGGGCGCTTCAGCGCGCTTCGAAGGATCGGCTCCAGCCTGTCCGCATAGGTGGCCGCGCGCGCTTCATCGCCGATCAGATCCTGGCGGATTTCGATGAGCAGCCCGGCGAGGCCCCGGCGCGTCACTTCTTCGTCGAGCGTATCGCCGATCAGCGCGCCGTCGTAAGGCTCGTTGTCGCCGACGACGATCCCGGCCTCAGTCAGCGCGACGATCAGCGGCGCCGCCAGGCGCGGATCGCTGTCCCAGAGAATGCCGACCTCCCAGGGGCGGCTTTGTCCGCGCCACGAGGGCGTGAAGGAATGGATCGACAGGATGACGGGGAGGGGACCCGCCGCGATCATCGCTTCGATGGCCTGCGAGACCGCGCGGCGATAGGGGCGCCAAAAGCGATCGAGGCGCCGCTCGATCTCGTCGGCGCCGATCCCGGCATTGCCGGGAACGATGGCGCCGTCCGAGAGCTGCATGACCAGCGTCGGATCGTCCGCGCCGCGGTTCGGATCGATGAGAAGGCGCGAGAAGCGCGTGAGGAGCGCGGGCGCCGCGAGACGGTGCGCGAGACGGCGCGTGACGGCGGCGGCGCCGATGTCATAGCCGATGTGGCGATCGAGCTCGGACTGCGGCAGGCCAAGCGTCCCATAGCCTTCCGGCAGCGCATTCGACGCATGATCGCAGATGAAGAGGACGCCCGCGTCGAGGCGTCCTTCGATCCGCTCGACGGCCGCTGCGTCCTGATTCGGGGACACCCCCGCGGGTCGATCCATCCATGCGTCCCCTTGAAGATCGCCATCGCGGAAGATGCCCGTCGCGCGAGCCTCGAAGGCTCCGCCACGTTCCCGCCATGTCCGCGCGCTTTTGTTCGATCGCGGACCATGCAGCTGATTACCGCAAGGCCGCAACCGCCTTGGGCCCGGCCGCAGGCGGGCGTCACCTTCGCGGGCGCTGGCAAATCCGCGCGGCTCGGGGTAGACAATCCGGCGTTCGACTGTGAATGCAACCGCGACCTTGACGGCGATGAAACAAGCGATTACTCCCGCCATCATGGCGCTCGGCGTCTTTTTTTGCGCGCCCTCTCTGGCGCGGGCTGATTTTCGCCTGTGCAACACGACGTCGGGCCGGACCAGCGTTTCGCTGGCCTATACGGACGGCGAGATGTGGGTGAGCGAGGGCTGGTGGAACCTGAAGCCCGGTGCCTGCGAAACCCTCGTTCGCGGTCCACTCGCCGCCGAATTCTATTACGTTTACGCGATGGACGAGCGCGGCGGCGAATGGAAGGGCAAGGCTTTCATGTGCACGCGCGACCGCGAGTTCCGCATCCTTGGACGCGAGGATTGCTATGTGCGCGGGTTCGACCGGACCGGTTTTTTTGAGGTCGACACAGGCAAGGAAGCAAAGAACTGGACGGTTCAATTGACCGATCCGGCGCAGACGCGGACGACACCCTGACGAATTCTTTTGACGAGGCTCCCATGCGGCGATTGCGACGGTGCAAGATCATTGCGACCATAGGGCCGGCTTCGGCCAACAAGGACACGCTGTCGGCCTTGTTCCATGCGGGCGCCGACGTGTTTCGCATCAATATGAGTCACGCCTCGCATGACGCGATGCGCGATCAGGTCGCGATGATCCGCGCCGTGCAGAAGGAGGCGCGTCGGCCGATCGGCATTCTGCTCGACCTTCAGGGTCCGAAGCTGCGCATCGGCCTTTTCAAGGATCGCGCGGTCAAACTCGTCAAAGGCGCGATCTTCACGCTGGATTCAAACCCCGAGCCCGGCGACGAGACGCGGGTCCATCTGCCGCATCCCGAAATCCTACGCGCGCTGGAGCCCGGCCATACGCTTCTGATCGATGACGGCAAGGTGCGGCTGCATGTGGCGAGCTGCGACGCGGCCCACGCCGTCGCCATCGTCGATGTCTCGGGCGAAGTCTCGAACCGCAAGGGCGTCAGCCTGCCCGATACGGAAATTCCGGTCTCGCCGATGACGGACAAGGACCGCGCCGATCTCGAGGCGGGACTCGAAGCCGGGGTCGACTGGGTCGCGGTTTCCTTCGTGCAGCGGCCCGAAGATGTCGCCGAGGTCAAGAAACTGACCCGCGGCCGGGCGGCTGTGATGTCGAAGATCGAGAAGCCGCAGGCGATCGCGCGGCTCGACGAGATCGTCGAAATATCGGACGGCCTGATGGTGGCGCGCGGCGACCTCGGCGTCGAAATGCCGCTCGAAAAGGTGCCGGGTCTGCAAAAGCGCATCAGCCGCACCGCGCGGCGTCTCGGCAAGCCGGTCGTGGTCGCGACGCAGATGCTGGAATCGATGATCAATGCGCCGGTGCCGACCCGCGCCGAAGTGTCGGATGTCGCGACGGCCGTGTTCGAAGGCGCCGACGCCGTGATGCTGTCGGCCGAAAGCGCCGCCGGCCATTATCCGGTCGAGGCCGTCGCGACCATGAACAAGATCGCCGAAGAGGTCGAGCGCGACGCCTATTTCCGCGGCATCATCAATGCGCAGCGCGCGACCCCTGAAGCGACGGGCGCCGACGCCATCGCCGTCGCCGCGCGCAATGTCGCCGAAACGCTCGATCTCAAGGCGATTGTCGCCTGGACCTCGTCCGGCGCGACCGCGCTTCGCATCGCGCGCGAGCGCCCGACGGCGCCAATTCTTGCGCTTACGCCAAACCCGGAAACCGCGGGGCGCCTCGCGATCGCCTGGGGCGTCCATTCCGTCGTCACCAAGGACGCGCACGACGTCAACGACATGTCGGCGCGGGCGGCCAAATTCGCCTTCCGCGAAGGCTTCGCCAAGATCGGCGACCGCATCATCATCGTCGCGGGAGTTCCCTTTGGGACGCCCGGTGCGACGAACATGGTTCGCATCGAATTCATCGACGAGGCCGCGACGGTCAGCTCCAGCGCCGCGCCCGCGACGGAGCTGGCGGCGCAGGAGGGGTAGATCACGATGACTTTGGGTTGAATCAATCCAAAGTCATGAGCGTGATCGATTCGAATAATTTCGGCGCCAGCCTCATCCGCCGCCAAAGAGCGCATCGAAGAAATTCCGGGGGCGCGGCCGCGCGGCGCTCTGCCCGGCCCCCGCCGTTGGAATGAGGCCCGGCGGCACGAGGCTGTCGCCGCGCCCGCGCGGCGCCTGAACCGGCGCTGCGGGCGGCGGAAAGGCCTCAGCCACAGGAGAGGGCGCTTGCCACGGCCAGCCGGGCGCGGAATCCGCCGGCGCCTGCCAGAGGCCGCCCGGCAGCGGCTGCGGCGGCACCCCCTCATGCGCGACGCGCATATAGCGCGACCAGATCTCCACCGGCAGATTGCCGCCCGAGGCTTTCTTC
>Ga0181532_10000966_pt1 | contig 28795 bp, 24 predicted proteins | sample PEATcosm2014_Bin_33_FD_119768 | JGI IMG/M metagenome (GOLD analysis project Ga0181532, IMG submission 119768) | Peatland microbial communities from MTU Mesocosm Facility, Houghton, MI, USA - PEATcosm2014_Bin11_30_metaG | ecosystem: Environmental > Terrestrial > Soil > Wetlands > Peat | place...
CAGAATGCGGTCAAAGCAGCGATAGCCGAATCGAATGCTATCTTGGTGGTGCTCGTAGAAAGCGTTCATGGCGAACTCCTGTGTGGTCAGATACCAGGAGCATAGCTTCTAAACGCTCTCTACGAGTACTCTTTGCTGCCGAGTCCTGAGGGATATCAAGGGCGAAGCCCTTGCCTAGTTAGCGCGATTTGGATCTGCCGTGGCGCATATGCATTGCTAGGCTCAAGAAAGGTTTCATTGATCTGATATTGGCCGGGATAGTATTTCCCATTCACCCCGACTGGCTTGGTGGAGTAGGCGACAAATTGGCCGGCGGAATTGAAGAAGCCATCGTCGCTGATCTCTACCCGTTTGTTGGTGCGATTGGTTACGTTGAACGACTCGACGAGAAGATCCAGCTTCGCTCGCGCTCTGAGTTTCAAGTTGCGAGTAATGCGAAGATCGGTGCTGAAGTAATCAGAACCGGTGAGTGCATTCCTGCTATTGGTTGGCAGGCGGTCATTGTAGGTGTTTCCGTCGCCATTAGGGTCGCCTGCGACGGTGGCGTTGAGCCGGCGCCCCGATCCGAAAGTGACGATGCTGGACAATTTTTAGTGATTGAGTAGACCGCTAAGCCACGGTTGTGCCAATTCGAACTTCCTCGGCTCAGCCACCCATGCCGCCACGAACCGGTGTCGCTGATCGTCGTCACTAAAGCCGCGTTCCGCGCTGGTGTCATAGGAATTCTGGACGTTTCCGGGGCGACCAACCACGAGCGCGTCCGGGCCATCGTCAAGGGCTTTCGATAACGTATAGCCAACCCTGAAATACATGCCATGGCCGACTTGCCTCTTCAGCGAAACCGTCATGCCGTTGTACACGCTGCTCGATGCACTCTCGAAAGAATTGATTGTCCCCAATTGTGGAATTGGCCTTTGCACGGGATTGATACAGGGAGGATAAGGACAGGTCACCGAACGCGTGGTCTGCCACGTGGCGAAGGATGCGACGTCATAATAGGTGCCCAGGAAGACGGATCCGTCATCGTTGTACACCGGGTATTGCACGATCGTTGGCGGGGGAAGATTCACATCGAGCGAACGCAACAAGTGCACGCCATGGACGTAGAGGTAGCTGACGGAGCCGACGATCTTGGCGCCGAGCTCCCGCTCCAGGCTTAGGTTCGCTTGCTCGGTGTAGGGTGTCTGGAAGTTGGGTGCGAAAGCAGAAATCTGCGTAGTCACCAATCCCGATAGCGATGCCGGGGGCGTGCATACCAGGGTGCCCGATGGACAATTCACCAGTGGGGTTGGATATTTGGGAAAAACAGCCGCGTCTGCCGGGATCATGTTGTCGAGGAAGGCTTGGCCCGAAGTAATTCCGTTGTCGGTCGCCACCTGCGATGCATACATGGACGGAATCTGCATATAAAACACGCCGAAGCCGCCGTGAACGACGAGCGACCGATGCTCCCCGGCAGCGTACGAGAAGCCGATCCGGGGCGACACGTTGCGCCCTACGCTTGGGATCTTTCCGGAAGGGAGGTACAACGGATTCGTTGTGAGCTGCCCAGCCTCAAAGGTCTGAAAGTCGTAGCGAACTCCGTTATTCAATGTCAAGCGATCGGTGACACGAACAGCATCCTGCATGAACGCGGCGTAAGAACGGGAATTGGGATGGGATTCGGCATTTCCGAAGTCCTGCATGTAATAACGGGGCACGTCGTGGGCAAAGGCGCGCAGTGGCGTCAGCGGCTCGCCATATTTCATCGGGGTGTAAGTCCACGGATTCACCTTGATGTCGTCGAAGTAATATTCGCCGGCGAACATGGAAGGAAAGTAGTTGCAAATCCAAGCCTGGACGAAGTCTCCGCCAAATTTCCACTGCACCCGCCCGGTGTGATAACTCACGGTGTCGGCGATGTTTAGCTTGTGCTCACGAGTGTCGCGCGGCAGTATGTCGGAGCGCCCGAAACCGGCAATCACCTTGTAGATCTTGGTCCATGGCTCTTCGGAGTTCGCATACGATTGCTGTACATCGCGTGAGAATTGGACCCGCAGGGTCGTAGCCAGCTTGCTGGTCCACGCACTGGTAAGCGACGCGGCGAGGCTTTCTGTCTTGACGTCTTCCGTTCCGTTAGCGCTTTCCGCATAGGTCGTTATTGGACTGGAAGGATCGAAGAACACATTGTTCGTCTCGGTGTAGCGTGAGGTGCTCAGACGTACGAATGCCAGCTGCTTCTGGGAAAATGTGTAATCCAACTTGGCGAATCCGGCATTGCCCTGCATGGTGGTGGGGTATGCGCCCCTGGGCCAACACTTGTTGCAGCAGACAAAAAACCAGAGCTGCGAAGAGCGCGGCAAAGAGGTGTATGAGATGAGACGGGAAATTCAGAGCACGAATTCCAGAATTGGGCCAGTTTCCCATTGCACCACAATCCGCCTACAGATATAGCGGGATTGTGTTGCTCTGTCTGTGGTTTCGGCCCACGTGAGGGGTTACGAAAGTACAATGCCAAAACGGGAAGGACATGTACCTTCGTAACATGGATTTTTGGCGCCAAGTAGAGGCAATGGAGCCTCATTTGCTTGCCGGGGTAACGTTTTGCCAGCGCGCAGTCAGCTTCGTTGACCGCCGAAATCCTGCATGTTACCGTACTTGGTTATACCAACCTCATCTGCGCGATCTGTGCGCCAAAGGATTTCCCTTTGTCCCCTGAGACTCTGGCGGCCACGCCAATCCGCAAAACTGCTTTGAATGCTGTCCATCGCCAGATGGGCGCGAAGATGGTCGAATTCAACGGCTGGGACATGCCGGTCGAGTATCCTCCCGTCGGCGGCCTCATGAAAGAACATCTGGCGGTACGCACCGGCGTAGGTGTTTTCGATGTCAGCCACATGGGCGACATCCGTATCTCGGGCCCGCAAGCACTCGCCGCCGTGCAGTACATAACCATGAACGACGCCGCGGGAATGGCGGTCGGCCAGTGCCGCTATTCGGCCATGCTGTATCCCAACGGAACCTTCGTGGATGACGTTATCGTTCACCGGCTCGGCGAAGACGATTACATGCTGGTGATTAATGCGGGTACGCGCGAGAAGGACGTCAACTGGGTCACCGGCAGTACTGGCCAGTTCGATTGCAAGGTGGAAAACCTGAGCGACGACTTTACTCAGATCGCGATCCAGGGACCGAAGGGCGTGGATACGCTGCAGAAGCTTACCGATGCCGACCTGTCGCAGGTGAAGTTCTACTGGTTCACTCACGGAACCGTTTCCGAACTGCGAAACATCCTGATTGCGCGCACCGGATACACCGCGGAGGACGGATTCGAGATTTACGTTCCCACCGACGAGGCGACCAGCGCCCGCGTGTGGTACGACGTGATGGAGGCGGGCAAGGAGTTCGGCATCGTGCCCTGCGGATTGGGCGCGCGCAACACGCTTCGCCTGGAAGGCAGGCTGCCGCTCTACGGACATGAGATCTCCGACAGCATCAATGTGTGGGAGGCTGGACTGGAGCGCTTCCTCAAGATGGAGAAAGGTGACTTCAACGGTCGCGCGGCGCTGGAGCGCGCTAAAGCGAACGGCATCAAGCGCACGCTGGTGGGCCTGGAGTCGGTGGACCGTGGGATTCCGCGCGACGGTTACAAGGTGCTCGACCTGAGCGGCAAGGAGATCGGCTACGTCACCAGCGGATCGTATGCGCCGTTCCTGAAGAAAAACATCGCACTGGCCTACGTGCCCATCGAGCACTCCGCGATCGGCAGCGAAGTGGCAGTGGAAATCCGGAACCAGCCGGTAAAGTGCAAGGTGGTTCCGACGCCGTTTTACAAGCGTCCCAAGAAGCAGCCCTGATAACAGAGGAGACCCCATGGGCATCAATGAACTCTTATTGGCTGAATTTGATGCGGAAATGAAAAGCACGCGCACCACGTTGGAACGCGTTCCAGCAGACAAACCAGAATTCACTCCCCATCCGAAGTCCATGCCGCTGGGAAAGCTCGCGCCCCATGTAGCTGAACTCCCCGGCTTCGGCTTAACTATCCTGACGACCCCTGAGTTGGACTTCTCGCAGGCCAGCTACAAACCTGTGCCGCTGGAATCGGCGGCCCAACTCGTCAAGGTCTTTGATGAAGGCGCAACCAAGACGCGGAATGCCCTGGTGGGCTTGCGGGAAGACGCATGGAACGATCCCTGGAAGCTGGCGATGGGGGGTAAGGTGCTCTTCGCGGGCTCCCGCTTCCTGGCGTACCGCCAGATGTTCCTCAATCACCTGGTGCATCACCGGGCCCAACTTGGCGTTTATCTGCGCCTGAACGGCCAACCGGTTCCGGCTATTTACGGTCCTTCGGCGGACGAGACTCTTGGTTTCTAGTCCGGCTGGGACCGACAGGGTTTGCACGCGGAGCGGAGTAGAAATCGCGGAAGCATCCGCCTGAGTATGACTACAGGAAAAATGAGGTTTTAATTCGTATTTAGTTCTCGCCGATGCATGCCGTCGGCGCTGAGGAGGCAGTTATATGGCTTATCCCGCTGACTACAAATACACGAAGGAACATGAGTGGCTGAAAGTGGAAGGCAACACTGGCGCCATCGGCATTACCGATCACGCGCAGGATTCACTCGGCGACATCGTGTTCGTCGAGCTGCCGAAGGTGGGTACGGAAATTACTGCCGGGAAGACGTTTGGCTCGGTAGAATCCGTGAAAGCCGTCTCGGATTTGTTCGCCCCGGTGTCGGGCACGGTGACCGCGGTGAATGAAGCGTTGAACACCTCGCCCGAGCAGGTGAACAAGGACCCTCACGGCGCGTGGATGATCAAGGTCACGCTGAAAGATCCGAGCGAGGCGAACCAGTTGCTGTCGGCCGGCGATTACGAGAAGTTCGTCGCCGCAGAGGGTGGGCACTGAGGGACCCTTACCTCCGCGTTAGGCCGCAATGGTCAATCGGCGAGTCGCGTGCGGACGGCACAAAGCAAGTCTCTCGACTGGAACTGAAGTCCTCGCCCGGGATGGCAGTTCTGATGTGTAGCACCTAATTAATTCAGCCTCCGGATATTCGCCGGAGGTGCTCTTCATAAAGTCGCCCAGGAAAGCTACAGGTACTCATGCGCTATCTTCCTAAATCTGAATCTGACCGCGAGGTCATGCTGCGTGAGATCGGCGCTCAATCGATCGATGATTTGTTCGCCACCATCCCGGCACAATACCGGCTCAAACGTGATCTCAGCATCCCGCGCGCTTACGCCGAAAGCGAAATCGTGGAGTTCTTCCGTCAGCGCGCAGCAGATTGTGCTCAAGGGTATGCCACGTTTCTCGGCGCCGGCGCCTACTCGCACTATCGCCCGGTGGTCGTTGACTCGCTGGTTTCACGCGGCGAGTTCTTTACAGCTTACACGCCTTATCAGCCCGAGATCGCCCAAGGCACACTGCAGTCGATTTTTGAATTTCAGACGATGATCTGCGAGCTGACCGGCATGGACGTGGCCAACGCCTCCATGTACGACGGCTCGACTGGCGCCGCCGAAGCGCTGATGATGGCCGCTCGCATCACCGGCCGGCACAAATCGGTCGTTGCGAGCAGCGTGCATCCGGAGTATCGCGAGGTCATCACCACCTACGCCCGCTATCAGGGGATGCCGGTTTCGAACGTCGGCTATTTGAAAAACGGCCGCGTGAACCTGGAGGCGCTCGACAAGGCAATCGACGGCGACACCGCGGGCGTGTTGATCCAATCGCCAAACTTCTTCGGGATGCTCGAAGATGTTGCCGCGATCGGCGAGATCGTCCACAAGAAAGGCGCACTGCTCAGTGTCTCTATCGCCGAGGCGGTTTCGCTGGGTATCGTAAAGCCGCCGGCGGAGGCGGACATCGTCAGCATGGAAGCGCAATCGTTCGGCGTCCCGCTCGGCTTCGGCGGACCGTACTGCGGCGTAATGGCCACTCGGGAGAAGTTTGTGCGCCAGATTCCTGGCCGGCTGGTCGGCGAGACGCGAGACCGCAACGGCAAGCGCGGCTTCGTGCTGACGCTTTCCACGCGCGAGCAGCACATTCGGCGCGAGAAGGCGACCTCGAACATCTGCACTAATCAGGCGCTGGTCGCGCTCATGTGCAGCATCTTCATGGCTGTGTATGGACGCGAGGGCCTGAAGGAATTGGCGAAGCACAATCTGGCGAAAGCCCACTACGCCGCCGAACAGTTCAAGAAGAATGGGGCGACGCTGCTGTTTGAAGGCGTTCCACGATTCAATGAGTTCGTCATTCAGACGAAAGCCGACCCGTATGTGGTCAACGACAAGCTGCTCGGGCAGAGAATCATCGGCGGATTCCCGCTGAAGAAGTTTTATCCCGATCTGGGCAACGCTTCGCTGTGGTGCTGCACCGAGACCACAACCAAAGCGTCGATTGACAAGGCCGCGAAGGAGGTGGCGCTGTGAACTGGAACGAGAAAATCCGCAAAGCCACCACCCACATCAGCCAGAACGAAGTACTCATTTTCGAGAGATCATCGGCGGGCAAGAAGGCGTACAAGCTACCGCCGCTCGATGTGCCTGATGTCGATCCCGGCAAGCTGCTGGGCGAACAGGCCCGCGAGGACCTCGGCCACATGCCCGAGGTGAGCGAGATCGAGATTATCCGCCACTACACGCGGCTTTCCACCTGGAACTATGCCGTGGATCACGGCATGTATCCGTTGGGCTCCTGCACCATGAAGTACAACGCGCGAGTGAATGAGGCTGTCGCGCGGCTGATGGGCTTGGCCGAGGCGCATCCCTATCAGCCGGAGCGGGTTTCGCAGGGCGCGCTGCTCATCCAGCAGATGCTGCGGGTGCAGCTCATGGAAATCACCGGCATGGATGCGATCACCTTGCAGCCTGCGGCGGGCGCGCATGGCGAGCTCACGGGCATTCTGCTGATACGAGCGTATCTGGAATCGCAGGGAAATCCGCGCAAGAAAATACTGATTCCCGACTCCGCGCACGGAACCAACCCCGCGACCGCGGCGATGGCCGGCTATACGGTCGAGAACCTTAAGTCCAACGCCGCGGGCATGGTGGACATCGCGTCACTGGAAGCGCAAGTGAACGAAGATGTCGCTGCGCTGATGCTGACCAATCCCAACACGCTGGGAGTCTTCGAGCAGGAGATCCACAAAATAGCGGAAGTCCTGCACGCCAAGGGCGCACTGCTCTATATGGACGGCGCCAACATGAATGCGCTGGTTGGCAAAGTTCGTCCCGGCGACTTCGGCGTCGATGTGATGCACCTGAACCTGCACAAGACATTCTCGACGCCCCACGGCGGAGGCGGTCCGGGTTCGGGGCCGGTCGCCTGCAAGAAGGTCCTCGAGCGGTTCCTGCCGGTTCCGGTGCTCGTGACCAAGCCGGATGGCACGCTGGGCTTCGATTACAACCGGCCGCAGTCCATCGGCCGGGTGCGCATGTTCTATGGCAACTTCGGGATGCACGTTCGAGCGCTGGCGTACATCATGGCCAACGGCCCGGACGGGCTGCGGCAGACCACCGAGGACGCAGTACTCAACGCGAACTATATCCGCAAGGGGCTGGAAAGCAGCTACGACCTGCCCTACAAAACGCCGACCATGCACGAAGTAGTCTTCAGCGATCGCCTGCAGACGGCCAAGGGCATCAAGACCGGTGACATCGCCAAGCGGTTGATCGATTACGGATTCCATCCTTACACGGTGAGCTTCCCGCTGGTGGTGCCCGGAGCGTTGATGATCGAGCCTACAGAAAGCGAGTCGAAGGCATCCCTGGACCTGTTTATTGAGGCAATGAACGACATCGCGGAAGAGGCCGAGCAACATCCGGAGATCATCATGGAAGCGCCGCATAACACGCGCGTCTCGAGGCTCGACGAGACGATGGCGGCGCGCAAGCCGATCCTGCGCTGGAAGCCGCAGGGCGAGGCAGCAGGGAAATAATCACTACAGAGGCTCAGAATTCCAGAGTTGGCTTTCTCCGTCTCTATGTGGTTTAAAACGAAAAGGCGGGCCTTTGGCCCGCCTTGATCCTTTTGGGCGGAATGAACTACTTGGCCGCGACGGCCTTCACTCGGGCGCTCAGGCGCGCCTTGTAGCGGCTGGCGGTGTTCTTGTGCAGGATGCCCTTCTGGACGCCTTTATCCAAGGCGGAAACCGTCTCTCGGTAGGCCGTCTGGGCCGCTTCTTTGTCGTTTTTCGCGATGGCCTCGCGCAGAGAGCGTAACGTGCTGCGCAGGCGCGACTTGTTGGCGCGATTGCGCGTGGTCTTGGTCTCGGTTTGACGCGCACGCTTGAGCGCCGAAAAATGGTCCGCCATATTTGCTGTAATCCTTAGGTGAGAAATCTCGACGTGAGCCGAATAACCCATTCTAGCGGAAACTGCGGAGATCCGGCAAATCGCTGCTGTAGTGGTTGTAGTTCCAAGTCGCTCCATTCTCTCCGCTGCATCATCTAACCAAGTGTAAGGCGGTACGCTTGTGCAGTAAGTTTGTCGCAGGGATGCAGAACGTTATCCCGGTCATTATTGAATTGCAGGCTCGGAGGATTGACTCTTTCCCAAATCGGGGATACGCTAACGGCCAATGAGAGTAGTTTTTCGCTTCGGCGGAATTCGCAGCAATCCTCCCTTCAGGCTAAAAGACTGTCACGCATCCCAACGTCAGCGAAGTGGTTGGTCCCTCGGCCAACCACTTCGAAGCACCGGGCCCCAGGAGGCAGACTTCCGTCCCTAAATGAAGAAGAACATCGAGATCAGCCCCAACATTGAAACGTTGTTTGGCACCCGAGATGAAAACCTGCGCCTGCTGGAAGACGGCTTGAACGTCACCGTTGCCATGCGCGCCGATTGCATCGAGATCAGCGGAGCTTCAAGCGACGTGGCCCGCGCCGAACAGGTCTTCGCCGACTACCAGCATTTGTTGCGCAACGGCTTCACCTTTGTCAACGGAGACCTTGGATCCATGATGCGCGTCTTGACTGCCGACCCGGCAGCAACGCTGCGCGGGCTCGCCGAAGCTGGCAAACAGCGCTCGTTCGGCAAACGCAGCGTGCAGCCCAAGAGCATCAACCAGCGCCGTTACCTGGAAGCCATCGAGAAGCACGACATGGTATTCGGCGTCGGCCCGGCAGGAACGGGCAAGACTTATCTTGCCGTTGCCATGGGGATCGCGGCGCTGCTGTCGAAGAGGGTGAACCGCATCATCCTGGCGCGGCCCGCAGTGGAGGCCGGCGAGCGGCTGGGCTTCCTGCCGGGAACGCTGCAGGAAAAAATTGACCCCTATCTTCGTCCGCTCTATGACGCGCTCTACGACATGCTCGATCCCGACAAGGTGGACCGCTATCTGGAGAAGAACGTCATCGAGATCGCGCCCATTGCGTTCATGCGCGGACGAACGCTGAACGATTCTTTCGTAATCCTTGACGAGGCGCAGAACACCACCTCCGAGCAGATGAAGATGTTCGTAACCCGTCTGGGATTCAACTCGAAGGCCGTCATCACCGGCGACGTCACGCAGATCGATCTGCCGAACTCGAACCGCAGCGGTTTGCTGGAAGTGATCGATATTTTAAAGAACGTTGACGGAATTCGCTTCTGCTACTTCGATGAAGGCGACGTTGTGCGGCATCACCTGGTGCAGCGCATCATTCGCGCCTACGACGATTACAAGGGCCGCAACGAACAGTTGTCGTTGACGCTGGAAGTCAAGAACGGCAACGGTTACGCGGCTACGCGGAGCAATGGACAGGCATATTCCACCAGCATCGAGCGTGAGACACCGCTGGCGGAAGTGCCCCCCTCGGAGACTTCTCCTCCGCTGCAGAACCGGGTTTCCGAGTAGAAACTTGATATCATGATGTGGGGAGGGCTTGTATGCCCTCCCGTTTGTTCTTGAGTCGAAGATGCTTCTCCTGGAATACGAACTCCCCGATGTTCGCGAGCGCGCGCTAGCTCTGTTTGCGGGAAAAGCGCAACGCGCTGTCGGACTGCGCGGTGACATCGTGATCTTCGTCACCTCCAGTGAGGATATGCAGAAGCTCAACCGCGAGTATCGCCGCAAGAATGAGCCGACCGATGTCCTTACGTTCCCCTCCCAGAGCCCAAAGTTGCTCGGCGACATCGCTATTTCGGTAGAGCTCGCCGCCGCTAATGCTGCTGAACTGGGCCATTCCGCCGAAACGGAAGTGAAGATCCTCATCCTGCACGGATTACTGCATCTCGCAGGGTACGACCACGAAAGCGACAATGGCGACATGAAGGCGCGCGAGACGGAATTGCGTCGACAACTCAAGTTACCAACTGGGTTGATCGAACGTGCGCACTCGGGCGTACCGCAGGCTGCTGAAAGAAACACTAAGAGATCTGCTCCCCGCAAGCCTCAAGGCAACCGGCAATGAGCCTTCCGTTATTCATCCTGCTGCTGATACTGCTGGGGTTGCTGGCGCTGGTTTCGTACGTTGATCGCCTGCACGCGGAGATGGGCAAGTTTCTGGCGCGCGAGTTTCAGGAGAACATTGACGCCTACGAGCAGCATGTTGAGCCTCGCCTGGGCGTGGGCCGCGAACGTGCTGCGCTTTCCATGGCGGTACTGACTCAGATCTGCATGGCCAGCATCGGCGTGCTCATCGGCTATGTGCTGTTCATGGAGCAGCGCTGGGTGGTGCTCGACTTGGTGCAGGCGGCGGTGAGCCTGATCTTTATCATCGTGATCTTCAATCGCCTGCTGCCGTATGTGTTCTTCGTGCGCACCCGGGGCGAGTGGCTGAGGCATTGGGTACCGGTGCTGCGAGCGCTGATTTATCTTGCCCTGCCAGTCACGCTGATTCTTGGCTTTGCTCTTTCCGTCACGTCGCTCTCCAAGGAGCACGCGGAAGGAGAGCCGGAGCATCCATCGGAGGCGGTTGACGCGCTGATCGAAGCTGGCCAGGAAGAAGGGATTCTGGAGGAGAGCGACCGCGACCTCATTCAGTCGGTGGTTGAGTTCGGCGACAAAACAGTGCGGGAAGTTATGACGCCGCGGCCGGAGATTGTCGCTGTTCCAGTCACCACGACCATCGACAAGCTAACTGAGCTGGTGAAGAAATATCCCTACTCGCGCATACCGGCGTACGAAGGCGATATCGATCACATCAAAGGCATCGTATATGCCAAGGACCTGTTGCAGGTTCCCGATGTCGAGGCGCACAGCAAGACCGTTCACGATCTGATGAAGACCGATGTGTACTTCGTTCCCGAAACCAAGCTGGGGAGCGAATTGCTGCGCGAGATGCAGCGCGACAACATTCGCATGGCCATCGTGGTCGACGAATACGGCGGCGTCGGCGGCCTGGTCACCATCGAAGACCTGGTCGAAGAAATCGTCGGCGAAATCCGTGATGAGCACGAGAAGGCAGAGGTCGTAAAGGAGAACGAGACGTCATACATCTTCAACGGCAACACCGACATAGATCTGTTGGAGAAATTGCTCGGGGTGCGACCGGATGAAAAAGAGGCGACCACCGTTGCTGGGCTGGTGAGCGAACTCGCGGGACATATTCCCCGAGCGGGTGAAGTTTTCCGCGAGAACGGATTGCGCTTCGAAGTGCTCGAATCCACCGAGCGCCGCGTGGACCGCGTGCGCGTCAGCCTCGAGCCCAGGCAGGTCCGGGCGTCCTGACATGCCATTCCGCTCCGGATTCGTCTCCATCATCGGGCGTCCCAACGCAGGCAAGTCCACGCTGCTAAACGCGCTGGTCGGCGAAAAGCTGGCAATTGTCACCCGCAAGCCGCAAACCACCCGCAACCGCATTCAGGGCATCGTCAACGTCGAGCACAAAGGTAAGCGCCCCTCGGGACAAATCGTTCTGGTGGACACGCCGGGCGTTCATAAGCCCATCAATTCGCTCAATCGCCGCATGATGAAGGACGTGTATGACGCGCTGGAGGGCTGCGACCTGCTGCTGCTGATCGTGGATGGGACTGAGAAATTCGGCGCCGGCGACAAGTTCGTGCTGGACATCGTGAAGAAGAGCGGCCAGCCCTGCTTTCTGCTGCTGAACAAGATTGACAAGTTGGACAAACAACGGCTGCTGCCGCTGATCGCCGAATACAAAGAGCGGCACGACTTCGCTGAGGTCATTCCGATCTCAGCGATGAAGCAACATGGTCTGGACACTTTGCTGGACGCCGTTGTCAAGGCGCTCCCGGAAGGCCCACGCTATTTCCCGAAGGACCAGATCACCGATCAGCCTGAGCGGTTTCTGGTGGCCGAACTGATCCGCGAACAGGTATTGCTGGCGACTGAGCAGGAAGTGCCGTACGCGACGACGGTGCTGATCGAGCAGTACGAGGAGCGCGGCAAGCTGACCCGCATCGCCGCCGCGATCTTCTGCGAACGCGAGGGGCAGAAGGCCATTCTGATTGGCAAGCAGGGATCCACGCTGAAGAAGATTGGCACCGCGGCGCGGCTGCAGATCGAGAAGCTACTCAACACCAAGGTTTTTCTCGAGCTATTCGTGAAGGTGCGAGCGGGCTGGCGCGATTCGCGAGACTTCGTACAGGAAACGGACTGGCGCACCCAGTTGCAGAGGATGTCGGAAAAGAGCAACGAGCCTGATTCGGGCACAGAACAGTAACTCCCGCCTAAGGCTGCTTCGGCGCCGGCTTCTCGGTTGCAGGTTTGTCGCCTGCCGCTCTTTCGGCTTCGGCCTTCTTTGCAGCTATGGCTTTATCGACCCACTCATCCGCCGTTTTCAAATCGGCTTTGCGGGCTTCAGGATCGTCGCATTCGTATTCGGCACGTTCGCGGTATAAGAGATTCATGTAACCCATCGCGTCACTGTTGTCGGGCTGTAACTCAAGCGCCTTCTGCAGGCGCTGTGTTCCATCCTCAACCTTCTGCTGATCCTGGGCGCGCAGAGTGAGGCACGCTTCTGGCTTGCTGATCATCGCGCTCTCGCTCAGGCCCAGTTCTTCACGCATCTTCGTCCGCGATTTGGAGGCCTCGGCCCAGTCGATCATCGCTATCATGAAGTAATTGCGCGCCTCGGTTGGGTTAAGTTCAATTGCCTTCCCGTAGTACTCACGGGCTTCGTCAAAGTGTTTCAGGTTGAAGTTCAACGAGGCAATGGGGACGACGCTCTTGTATCGTTCCTGTTCCGTCGGCTCGCTGTTCAGCACCTTCTTGAATTCCTCGATCGCCCGCTCTGCCATGGCAATGTTCGCTGCCGACTCATCACCCGCAACATATTGCTGAGCATAGGCGGTAGCGAGGAAAAGCCGCGCCTCAGTGAGACTGGGATCTAGGTTGAGCGCTGCTTTGAAGTGCTCCGCCGCCCCGGGGTAATCCAAGAACTTGTAAGCAAGCACGCCGGCGTGCATCTCATCTGCCGCCGAGGGCTCCTGGGCAAAGCCAGCCATGAATGCGATCGCAAACATGACGAGCAGCGGGATCGTTAAGGCGAGCTTACGGCCGAGGGAGTGCAAACCAGCCTTCTCCTGACGCGAAATCTCGCGGCACTTGAATGCGGGATCTACCCACTGACCACCATCCACTAGTCACTACTCCTTCACCGCAATTCCCAGCGCCTTCATCTTGCGGTACATGTGGCTGCGCTCCAGGCCGAGAACTTCGGCGGTGCGGCTTACGCTGCCATGGTTTTCGTCGAGCTTCTTGAGAATGTAGTCGCGTTCATACGCGGCGCGGGCCTGGTGCAGGCTGGAAAAGTCGCCCATCACGCGGCGGCCGCTCTCACGATAAATCAGCGTCGGCATGTGCTTGCGCTCCAGCTTGCTAACAGTCGGATTCATAATCACAATCCGCTCAATCAAATTGCGTAGCTCGCGAATGTTGCCCGGCCAGGAGTATCGCACCAGTGCGTCGAGGGCGTCGTCCGCCATTTCTTTCTGCCGCCGGTCGTACTTGTTCGAAAACTCGCGCAGGAAGTAGCGTGTTAGCTGCGGTATGTCTTCCTTGCGTTCGCGCAACGGCGGCACGTAAAACGGAATCACGTTCAGCCGGTAAAACAGATCTTCGCGGAAGTTGCCCTTGGAGATTTCGTCCTCCAGATCCTTGTTCGTAGCGGCGATCACGCGAGCGTCCACGGTAATCGGTTCTTCCTCGCCCACCGGCGCGAAGCGGCCTTCGTCGAGCGTACGCAGAACCTTGGACTGCGTCTTGAGACTCATGTCGCCTACTTCATCGAGGAAGAGCGTTCCGCCGTCAGCCTTCTGGAACTTGCCCTCCTTGTCGGTGGCGGCGCCGGGAAACGCGCCTTTGCGGTGGCCGAACAGCTCGCTCTCGATCAGGTCTTCCGGAATGGCCGCGCAGTTGACCTCGACGAACATGGCGTCCTTGCGCAGGCTCTGGGCATGGATGGCGCGCGCCGCCAATTCCTTGCCCGTCCCGGATTCGCCGTAAATCAGCACGCGCCCGTTGGTGGGGGCCATCAGCGAGATCTGCTGGCGCAGTGCTTTCATCGGAATGCTGTCGCCGACGATGACGCTCTTGGCCTGAAACTGCTTCTTGAATTCGAGGTTCTCGCTGCGCAGCCTCTTGGCCTCGATCGCGTTCTTCAGGACAATCAGCGTCCGCTCGATGGACAGCGGCTTTTCGAGGAAGTCGAAGGCCCCGAGTTTCGTCGCACGCACCGCGGTCTCAATGCTGCCGTGCCCCGAGATCATGATGACCTCAGGATGGTCTTCGTTCTCCACCAGCTTCTCCAAGGTTGCAAGGCCATCCATTCCCGGCAGCCAGATGTCGAGCAGGACAACGTCAACCGACTTGTGACGGAGCGTGTCCATGCACTCCTCGCCACTTCCGGCGAGCAGCGTTTTATAGCCTTCGTCCTCCAGCACGCCTTGCAGCGAGCTGCGGATTTGGGACTCGTCATCCACGATCAGAATGGTGTGCATTTTGCTCGGCAACTGGGACAGGTATTTCCTGGGCCACTGGCAACTCTACGATAAACCGGGTGCCCACGGGGGAATTCTCCTCCACCCGAATGGACCCGTGATGGTCTTCCACAATACGGCTGACAATCGCGAGACCAAGGCCAGTGCCGCGGCCTTTGGTGGAGAAGTAGGGCAGAAATAGCTTTTCCTTCAGTTCCGAGGTAACGCCGTGTCCGGTGTCGGCGACCACGATCTCGACGGAATCTCGTTCGCCCAGCAGCGCGGTGGAGATGTGAATCTCTCGTACCAGCGAGTCATGCATGGCTTCGGCGGCATTGTCCACCAGGTTTGCGAGCGCACGCTTTACGGCCTCGGGATCAGCATTTACCCGCGGCAGGTCGGATGCCAGAAATCGCTGCACCTGAATGCCGTCGAGCCTGCCGTCGAACATCAGCAGCGCCTGATTCACGATGCTATTGATGTCAGCCGGCTGCGGTTGGGAGGCGGGAAAGCGGGCGAGCACCGCGAACTCATCCACCAGCGTGCGCACCGTCTCCACGGATGAGCGAATGGTTTCGGCGCAATGGCGGATCACGTTCAGCGAACCTGTGTCGGGAGGTGTGCCACGTTCCAAGTGGCGGCGAATACGCTCCGCCGACAACACGATCGGTGTAAGGGGATTCTTGATCTCGTGCGCGATTCGGCGCGCCACTTCGCGCCATGCTGTCTGCTTCTGCGCGCGCAGCAGGTCGGTAAGGTCCTCGAACACTACGACGTAACCCATGCGCTGTCTGCCGACGCTCGAAAGGCGCGGCGTGGGATCGAGCGAGGCAGCCGTTATCGCGACGTTCAGGTTGGCGCGTGGCGTGACGATCTCCATTTGGCTGGTTGTGGTTCCCATCCGATCGGCCTTACGCAGAAGGTGTTCGATATCGGCGACAACCTCCGCAGGGAAAAAGTCTGGCAGCGTCTGCTCGGGATGGGCCGGGGCCTCGTCGAGCCGCAGCAGGCGGCGCGCCGCGCGGTTGGAATGTAGCACGCGTCGGGAGGCGTCGAGGGAGAGCACCCCGGAGGGCACACTCTCAAGAATGGTCTCGCTGTGCCGAGTGCGCTGTTCCAATTGCGCATTCATGGCCGCCAGGTCCCGTCTGGACGCTTCAATGCTGGCACCGCTGGCTTCCAGGTCCGCAGCCATGCGGTTGAACGATTCCACCAGACGGCCGATTTCGCTGCCTGCCTGCACGTCAACACGGTAGTCCAGCCGCCCGCGGGAGATTTCCTGCGTGGCTTCCGCCAGAGCCACCAGGGGACGCGTCACCATCTTCGAGAGATACAACGCCAGCCAGGTGGAGATGAACAGTACCGCTACCGTCAGCAGCAACAGGAAGCCCAGGTAAGTGCGCCTCAAGCGGCGGCGTTGCACGCGTAGGTCCTGATACTGCTGCTGGCTGCGTTCGAGGTCGCTCAGTACCGCCGAATAGTTCGAGGGCAGAGGCATGGCGACGAGGATCTCGCCGTTGCCAGCACGCGCACGCCCCAGAACGTATGTCTGGCCCCGGAGGTCAAACGCTTTTGCCTGATCCGATGCAGCCTTCAACGGCAGGTTATGTTGTAACAGCGGCCAAACGTCCGGCGCGTGAAAGCTGCCTTCCGCCCGGCCGTCCACGACGGCGAAGGCGAATCCGCCTTGCAGTGTAAGTTCACTGCGGCGGAACTCGTCCATCACGAAGCTGAAATTGCCGGTTTGGAACGACTTCTGCGCGTCAGGTGTGGCAGCGATGCGATGCGCTTCGGCGTCGGCATTCGTCACCGCGTATTGCGTCAGCAACGAAACGATGACGTTGGTGCGGTACTGCACATCTTCCGCCGGCCGCGAGAACCACTTCTCGACGGAGCGGTTCATCAGACCGTAGGAGAACAAGAACAGGAAGATGACCGGCCCTAGCGACAACAACAGCGCGCCCAGCACCATATGGCTGCGGAACTTCGAGCCCAGGACTCCCGTTTTGCGCTCGGCATAGAGCCGCAGCAGGGTCCGCAGCAGGACGAACGTCAAGGCCACAAAGAGCAGGAAAATCAGCGCCGAAACCGCGGCAAAGATCACCGTCTCTTCGCTGGTGTCGGGCTGCAGGAAGGTCAGTTTGAACGTGGCCTGAGCGAAGATGATGGCAAACAGGAAGAACAGGCAGATGCACAGTACAACAATCGCCGGCGTGCGATTGGGCTTTTGCTTCGCGCGAATGTGGGGCGTGGACGGCAAAATCACTGGACCATGGATCTCCGGACGTCCATCCTCATCGGGCCCATTAAGCGGCAAGGTTCACAGCTCCGGTGTTTGCTTCATTATATCCGCGGCTGGCGCAAGGACCCGGCGAAGCGAACAGTCGGACGCCGAATCCCGACCCCCCGTCCTCCGGCTCAGACCTTTGCTGGCGCTTGCGGGCGGCTCGGCTTAACCAGCCAGATAATGAGCAAGATAATGAGGACCACGGGAATCAACGGCACAACGACCAATCCCAGCAAGATGAGCGGGCCCGATTGGGAACTGACGTCTCCCTTGACAACGGCATTGGGGTGGCGCGACAGCCGGCCGCCGACGGTCACAACGTCGCCGGAAATGGACGCGTTCTCGCCCAGATGTAAGCCCCCGCCGACCGCGACCGCATCGCCCGTAACCGTCCCATCTACGGAGATACTTCCGCCGACTGCGACGATGTCGCCGCATGTGCCGGCCATCCGGATTGAACAACCGATGCAAACCACATCGCCGACCTCTTCGCCCTCCTCCACGACAATACTGCGACCGACTTGGACCAGATCACCGTTAGCGCGGGCATGGAGAACGCCAGGCGAAGCCATGACAAATAGTAGTGCTGAGAGCAGCAGCCAATGGGAGCGACGCAACATAGGTCCGCCTCCTGGGAGATGATGATAGGTTAGCCCGGCGCCATTCTGAATACAAATGCCCAGCCCCGAGTTTTGCCCGAGGCTTACGCGTGTTGAAACGGCATCGATTAGTGCTTCGACGACCCGCCGTGAGGTGCCGACGCCGCGTGTGACGGCGGAGGAGCGGCCCGCGGAGCAGAGTGTGGCGGAAATTCCTTGTCCATCATTGGTCCGGCCGGTTGGCCGGCGTGGAGGTTGTCTCGCTGTTGCGGCTCCAAAGGACGCCCAGGATGCTGCTCCATGGCCGGCGCTTTTTGCTCATACGGCAATTTTTCCTGCGGGGGGGAGTCCTGGCCACCAGCGCGGGACGATTAGGTGGCGGCCCGCCGCGGTTTACTTCGGCTTGATTCGCAGCCGGGGGCGTATGAGAAACGTTTGCCGGGGTTGCATGCTCGTTGACCGTGGGAGGCCGTGGCACATTCCCAGCGTTCGGTGGGGTAGTGCGGGCGACGTTCTCGTTCGGTCGCGTGTTCGCGGGCGGAATATCTCTGGCTGCCGTGGCGGGCTCGCCCGGCCGATTAACCAGCGCATGCGTCACACTCTGCGGCCTCGCCGCTGCCACCGGTGGACGGGTTGGAGAGCCTCCTGCCGCTATGGCGCGCGGCGTGGGATTGATTTCCGGATGTGGAATTACCTGGGCCCGTGCGAGCTGCTGTGGATTGACCTTCACCATGTTGCGCGCTACCGGCTCGGAGGCGCGAAATGCATTCGCATTAACCGCAGTCGTCGCTACTGTCTGATAGCGATAGTGAATGTTGTTGATGTTACTGACGTTGGTGATGTTGGTGACGTTAATGTTGCGCACATTGGTAATGTTGACTTGCCGCAGGTAGCCGTCACTGTGGTGATACCACGGGTAGAACGGCTCACCGGGGCCGAGCGGAAACCATGCCGCAATCCCGCCAACGCCAAAGCCCACCGAAAATCCTGCACCGCCAACGAACGCGACAAACGCTGGCCCGTATATCGGCGCAACCGCGATCGGTCCCGGCAGCCAGCCCCAGCGCACTCCGACCTGCACCCAGCGCCCGTAGTGGAAGGGAGAGAATCCCCAAGGCGCGCTATCAACCCAGGTCCAGCCCCACGGTTCGACCCAGGCCCAACGTCCATACCGATATGGACACCAACCGACGGCCAGCCCTGCCGGATACCAGATCGGCCCATAGGCCGCCACGGTGGCCCAGCTTCCATATTGATCGAGGTCGTAGTATCCCGGCACGTACGGGCTGACGTACTGTCGCGAGCGGGCATTCTGGTACTTCCCGTCACGCTGGGCGCACCATTCGTCGAAGCTGCTTGGGCCGGGGACGTCGACCGCACCGACCTGCACTGGGTCGGTGCCCGTCAACATTACGGCTTGTCCACTCTGTAAGGTTTGGTTAAGGCCGTTTCCTGTGATTTGCACCTCTCCTCTGTTTACGGTGACCAATGTCTTGCTCTGGTCGGGATAGGTGTCGATGCGATAGCTACCGGCCTGCACAATCGTCACCGCCGCAATGGGAGTGTCCACTTCCACTTGACTGCCGGAACGAAGGTCGTAAGCCGTGATCCGCAGAGATCCTTGCGCCAGCCCGAGCTGCAACAATTGATCGGTCAGGTTGGTGGTGGTCAAGTCGGTCTGTTCCGACATCCGCATCGCGATGTTGCCGGTTTCAAGCTCAGCGCGCGCCCCGTTGTCGGTCCAGAGGCGATCTCCTGTAGTTAGCGGGTAATTCAGCGAGGCCTGGCTCCAGTTGTTTTCGCCGGAGGGCTCGAAGGAAACAGCGCCTTCCATATAGCTGAGGCGGGCCACTCGTCCGGGCGGGTCGCCGGATTCTTGCGCTCTGAGCGGCAGCGCCAGCACCATTAAAGCCAGGAAGAATAATGCGATTCGAGATTGCGGTCGTGTTTTCACTGTTTTCACCTCAACGCTTTATGACAACGGAGAGATGCCCTACGCAGCCTGGGTGTTGTCTTGCTCCAAGCACGCGATTCAAGGATGAACCAAGCACCCTATCATCATATGCAGAAACACGGGGGGGAAATAGTAGTTACGGTTTGCCGTAGGTCCTAACGTCCGTTGATGGCCTAATCCGCCCGCTCCAGATCGCTTTCCTTGGCCCATATGCGGCTAACAAAGTCTCTGCCGACTTGAACACAATACAGAGTTTCACCGCCCGGCATTTCGCGGATTCCCTGTACAGTGCGAACGTCTGGATTACCGATTATCCTTACCGGATCCCGCGAATTGAACTTCGTCATTGTACCCGCACCTCTTAAACGATTTCTCGGGGCGTTCGGGTAATGTTCCAAATACTAAGCAAGTGTCTCAACGTGTCCCGAGAAATAACCTGTGATCAGTGTATAGCCGGTTATAATGGCTCATAGTGCATTCTCACAACAGCGAATCGGAGTACAAATTCGACCTGAGTGGCGGGGCCCTCTGCCTGGATTTCGCCAATACCGTCAGCCGCCGCAAGGTTCCCGAGCGGGCGGCAGATCATCTGGGCAGCTACGGCGATCTCGTGGCTTTCGCTGACCAGTCAAAGATTCTTTCGCCGAAGGAGTCCAACGAACTCCGAACCCAAGCACGCCGGCACGGCAGCAAAGCCCGGGAGGCCTTGCGAAATACGATTGCCTTGCGAGAAAACCTCTACGGCGTTTTTTCTGGGCTAGCGAAAGGAAAGCCGGCTGCGCCTGGCCGGCTGCAGCAGATCAGCGACTTTGTGGTCGAAGCGTTGAACCATCGCAGGCTGGCATCTGCCGATGGGCGCTACCGCTGGGAGTGGCAATGGACCAGCAAGAACGTGCTGGACCGGATTCTATGGCCGATTGCGCAGTCGGCGGCTGAGTTGCTCACTTCGCCAGGACTCGACAGCCTTCGCGAGTGCGAAGCGCCCGATTGCGCGTGGCTGTTCCTCGACCACAGCCGCAACCGCAGCCGCCGCTGGTGCGACATGAAGGTTTGCGGCAACCGCCAGAAAGCGCGCCGCCACTACCAGCGTATGCGCGGGTAACTACTCTGTCCTCGATTGCGGCGTAACCGCCAGCTTCAGCAAATCCGTTCCCCGGGAAATCGCCTTGCGGAGCCAGTGGTGCGGTAGGAACGTCCTGTGTCAGCCAATCGATGGAAGCCATGGCATGTGGATGCTTGTGGACGCCGCTTCGATTTCCGGCAGCTTGGGCGCGCCAGAGCAGGGAATAGCGCCGCGATGATCACGGCATCGTGCCAATGATGTCAGCCAGTGCCGTGATCGACGTTTAAGGTAACGTTCTCAAACGTCCGAATTTTGGGAGTTCCATCAATGACCTTAGCAAGAATCTTCAACATTTGCGGGTAGACGCTGGCATTGTAAGCTTCTGCATTGTGCCTGTCCTCCCACAAACTGATTGCAATCCGTTCCAGACTGCCGGGATTTGATAACGTAATCTCGCCCTTGAAGCCTTCCTGCCGGCGCAGTAGAGGAATGACTTCGTTTTCGATTGTCAGGGCGAATTCAGCAGCCATAGTGAGGGACTTTAAGCGGAAATGGGCATTACGGGAGAACATCTTCAACCTCGCTCCTGGCACAGGCAATGATTCTACCTGTGCCAACTACCAAATTGTCGCCCCGTCCCATCCCAGTCCACCTAACCGAGTAACGCATGCGCTCTCTATTGCACCTTTTTCTCCAGTTCCAAACACTGATTGTGCAGCTTAGCGTCTTGGGTGAGCCCGTCGGCCACCATACATTCATCAATCGCCGCCTTCGGGTCAGAATCCTTCAGCAGATTGGTCAGCATGATGTGCGGAGTTGGCCAGTCGGGCGCCAGCCTCGCGGCGTCTTTCAATTCGGCGATGGCCGCAGGTATGTCTTTCTTCTTCTGATACACAATCGACAGATTGTAGTGAATGCTGGCGTTTTTGGGATCGAGCTTCAAGGCTTCCTTGTACTCGGCAATGGCCTCGTCGGACTTGCCCACGTCATCGAGCGCGCTGCCCAGGTTCATTCGGGTTTGGGCGCTTTTCGGTTCGATCTCCAGGGCCGCGTGGTAGTGCCGGATGGCGCCGGCGAAGTCATGTTTTGCATACAGTAAGTTCGCCAAATTGTTCTGTGCCGTGGCCATCTTGGGATTCAATTGCACGGCTTGTTTGTACTCGGCGAAGGCGCCCGTCAGATCGCCGTTGCGCTTCAACGCCATCCCGAGATTGTTGTGCGCGTCGGCATTGTTGGGCTTCACGCGCACCGCCTCTTTGAACTCTTTGATCGCCTCGGCGTACCCCCTCTTATCGAGATACAGGCGGCCCAGGTTGCAGTAGGCCTCGAAGTAATCGGGATAGTCCTTGATCGCGTCCTTGTACTCCGTGATTGCGTTACCAACATCGCCGCCTCGCTCGTATTGAACCCCTTGGCGGTAGTGGCGTTCGGCGCTGGCGGGGATGAATTCGACCTTGTCCTTCGCCGGCGCGGTTTGGTCCGCCGAATTCTGGGGTGCCTCTTGCGCCGCAGGCTTCTGCGGCGGCGGCGGCGGTCCGGCGGGCTTCGTAGGTGTCGCCTTCTGCCCGGAACTTTGAGCGGCAGGCGCATCCGGAAGCTGCTGCGCCGTGGCCAGGGCACAAGCCACAATCAGAACCCACGCTCCGAGCAATAAGAAGATCAATCGGGACAATCGCATGATGCCTCTAAGCTATGTTACTTCAGCCAGTCTGGTACAGGCAGCGGCTTGCGGGGCAGTTCCGTGTTCATTGTTGCCAGCGCGTAAGCCAGCACCGAGACGACAGCGGCGTTCTCGCGCAACTCACGAGGATCAATCTTATCCAGAGTGTCAGCGGCGCTATGGTGATAGTCAAAATACTTGCGCACGTCCTGAATAGGGCTGAAGGTCGGGACTCCGGCAACCTTGAGTGGAATGATATCGGCGCCGGTTTCATCCGACAGTCGCACGGCTCCCGCACCGGAGGTTTGCAGCACACCGGCCACCGGCTGGAGGAAGTCGACCACGGCTTCGTCACCGGCAACGTTGATGCCCACAGGATGCCCAGCACCCAAATCGGTTTCAATTGCAGCGAAGTGCTTCGCCATGTCAGCCGCATGCTGCTTGGCATAAGCCTTTCCTCCGAAAATGCCCATCTCTTCGGCCATCCAGGCCACCACCCGAATCGTGCGCTTGGGCTGAAGGCGGAGTTGTTTCAGCAACTGCGCGGTTTCCATCGCCAGCGCGACTCCAGCCGCATCGTCAAGCGCTCCGGTACCCAAGTCCCACGAATCCAGGTGGCCGGAAACGATTACCAGCTCCTCGGGATGTTCGGAGCCCTTCAGGTCCGCGACCACGTTGTAGGAAGTCACGTCCGGCAGCATCTTCGGGGTCAGTACCAGGTGCACTCGCACCGGGCCCTGTGCGGCGAGACGGCCCATCAGTTCGGCATCTTCCGCCGTTATGCAACCTGCCGGGATGCTGGGGAGCTTGGGGTCGTAGCCAGTTTCACCGGAGTGTACCAGGCGGAAATCCGCACTCCCAGCGGAGCGCACCAATGCCGCAACTGCACCTTGCCGCGCCGCCGCTGCCCGTCCGTTTTCACGATACGCCACCGCCTCGCCGTATGCGGCAAGGGCGAAACCCGCCGCTGCCATCCGCTGATCGAAGGGGTAGTTGAAGACGGCGATCTTGCCCGCAACCTTCTCGTGCGGCAGCGCGGTGAGTTCCTCGAAGCTCTTGACCACGACGATCTCAGCGGTAACCCCTTCCGCCGGCGTCGCATTATTCAGGGATGCCAGAGCAGCCACCACGATCTTCTGTTGGGTGCCGGGCACCTGCCCAGGATAGGCAACCAACTCGGCACGCTCTTCGCCGCGGACCCAATGGGGGACGGTGACCTTCTCCAGTGAGACTTCCAGACCGAGTTTGCGCAGCTCGTCGGCGACATACTCCTCCGCACCCGCGGCCTGAGGTGAGCCAGCCAGCCGTGGCCCAATGTTGTCCGTCAGGTGCGCGGTCTGTTGATAGGCATACTCATCGTCCAGAGCGGCTTGCTGGATCTGCCGCAACTGCTGCAGAGTGTTCGGACTCCACGCCGGGGCAGGCGCCGCCTGGCCCACTGCGGACAACGAAGAAAAAGTCATCAAAGCCGCTGCAACCGGAGCCAGCCAGCACGCACCCACGCACAGTCGCAGCTTTCTCACGCAAGGCATGAGGCGAGGATAGCAAATGCGCAAGCGGGAATGCCTCAGCCTGGCTATCTGCCTAGCGCCTCTTTGACCTGGTTGACGGTCTTGGTTCTCCACCAGCGAGTATAGTTGTCCGAAGAACAGAATGTGCGGCTGAGCATCCGGTCGAGGTAAAGAATGCCCCGCAGGTGCTCGATCTCGTGCTGCAGGATTCGCGCATACCATCCCGAGGCCTCGATCACCTGCCGCGCCCCGGTATGGTCGAGACATTCGACACGAACCTCGCGGGCACGCGGGACGATCGCCGTATATCCGGGCAAACTGAGACAGCCTTCGAAAAACTCTATGTCAGCCGCTGACTCTACGTGGAGCACTGGGTTGATGATCACGTGGAACGGGACCGGCTGCCGCTCGCGCTCGGCGATCTGCTCGACGGAGAAACCCGCAAAATATTCTTGTTTATCTTCGATCACCGCCAGTTGCAAAGCCATGCCGACTTGCGGCGCCGCCAGACCTACCCCGGGCGCGTCATTCATGGTCTCGCGCATGTGCTGGATAAGTTGTTGGATCTCAGCACGGCGGATCTCTGGGGCCGACAACGGCCGCGCCTGCTGGCGCAGAACAGCTTCGCCGACCGTACTGATCTTCAGCCGCATGTCCGCTAATTCACCGTCACGCTGATCAGTACCGTGTGGTTCAGACTTCCGCTGGTCGCCTGCACGATAACGGTGCCGTTCTGGGGCTGTGGACTGGATTGCTGCGGGGCGCTGGTGCTGCCGCTGCCTCCGCCGCAGGAAACTGTGCCCAGTAGCATGCAGATCAGGAACAGCCCGAGTAGAGTGCCTTGGCGGCCGAATTTTCTGTGCCGCTTATCTCTGCGCGAAGTTCGGGTGAACAACAGTCCAGCGGCGAAGACGAAGCCGCTTGCCAGCTGCCACCCAAGACGCAAGAACGGATTAACCCGCAGCTTCGCGCTCAAGGGACTGGCTGTCACGGTCAGGGTCGCAGTTCCACCGGGAGTGACGCTGCCCGGATTCACGGTGCAGCTCGTAGTGGTCAGCGTCGATGAGACCGCGCACGTCAGGCTCACTCCGCTGGAATACCCTGCGAGTCCCGTCACCGTGAGCACGTCCGTCACGGGAGTTCCCGAGGTAATTGTCAGGCTTGCGCTTTGTGCCGTCACGCTGAAGTCAGGATTCGTAGGTCCATTCCACGCAGCCGCCAGTGCCCCGACATCCACCGATCCCAGCCCCGTCGTAAGGTCGTAGCCCGGCCCTGCGCTGTATCCGATCATGCCGCTGGCTGGGCAATCCGTGCTGCCCTGCGTGCAGGGAACCATATTGTTGCCGGTGGTGATGTCGTGGAAAGCATTGGGTGAGCTCGCCGCCAGTCCATAAAGAATTGGATTGACGTTGCCTTGGGGCTGGTTCGTCTGCTGCACGAGCAGCGCGATGATGCCGGCAAACGGCGGCGCGGCCGCCGATGTTCCTCCGATCACGTTCAAGGTCTGGTCAGACCTTCTGTACCCGGTCACGCAACTGCTTCGCGAGCAAATGAGATAACCATCATGATCGGCGGAGGAATTCAGCGCGAGGTCGGGCACGTCACGTTGGCCGTCTGCAGGAACGCCCGTGCCGGTCTGCCAGGAAGGCTTGGTAAATAGTGTGCTGACGCCGCCACCGCTTGCCGACAGAAAGCCGTCGGTGGCCGTATCGTTCCAGACCATCTCCGGAATGTAGGAAATCGCGGAGCCATTGTTGCTGTTGTTCGTGCCGTTCCAATACTGCGTGGCCCCGGTGGCGTCGCCTTCACTGAATTCGGTGCCTCCCATCCCGGTAACATACGGGAGACTCGCCGGCACGTCCACGGCATAGCCGTGCGTGGCACTCGTCACCGGCTTGTTTGGGTCGGAGCTGTAATCGCAATCGGCGGGCCCGCTGTCCCCCGAGGACGAGACGATGGTTTGCCCTTGCGCGTTCGCCTGCTGGGCCGTCGCCGTCAAAGTCGCAACGTCGGTGCTGCTGAGCTGGGCTTCGCAGAGTCCATAGCTGATGCTGATGACCGGCGCGAGATTCTGATCAACCGCATATTGCAGAGAAGTGAACAGCGCATTCTTCGAATTCACATAAATGAGACTGGCATTCCGCGCCACCGCGCCCGACCACTCGAGATCGAGGTTGGCCTCGTCCTGGTCGTCCGTGTTACTTCCCGGATCGGATTGGCCGGGAACCAGAATCACCTGGAGATCGGCAGCCGCCAGATTGGAGGCGCTGCGAAACGTCTGCACATCGTACTGGTTGTTATGGTTGGAATCCTTGGAGAGGTCGGCCTGGCCCATCACTGCAATTGCTTCACCCGAACCGTTGATGCCACCGCCGTAAAGCCCCTGGATGTCGTAAATGGTTGCGAAGTCGTCGGGTGCAAGAAAGTGCTTCCCGCTGACGCTAGAAGTGTAGTGCGGGTACACGCTCTTGACGATCGCATGTGGCCTGGGCCGGAAGTCGTTGAGCGCGCTGATCGCCATCACCACCCCGCGAAAGGCGCTCGGCAGCGAAGGCTCAGCGGCATTCGCGTAATGCATTTTGCCGTTTATTAGGTAGTAATGAATGGGCGTGTGGAATGCCGCTTCGACCTGCACGGCTGAACCGTTGAAGCCAATCCAGGTACGGCTGCGCGCCGGAATGATGGCCGTGAAACCTTGCTGACGCAGCCAACCTTCGGCGCGGCTGATGTCACTCGAGCTGACTCCGAAGCGCTCGGCATATTGCTCCGGCGTAAGCCACTTGTGATAGTTCGGTGAGGACGGATCAAGCTGTTCCCTAAGCAGCGTGTCCAGACCACTGTGCTGTTCTGGAGTGAGCTGGAAGACCAGCTTCATGCCTTCCATCGGTAGCGAGCCGTCCACTGCGCCGCGATCGAATTCGGCGCGCGCGGGCGGAGGCACGCTTCCGCGCAGACGCCACAGATTTGCGTTGTCGATCGCCTGCGGAATGCGTTCCGCTCGCGCAGTGCCGGGCGAAAAGATCAAGGTACTGGCAAGCGTCAAACATAGCAGCAGGGCAAACCCGCGGGGACCGACCGAAAAACTTCGGGCCATGCGCTGGAGTAACATCCTCATCGGCCCAATGCCGCGAATCAAGTTGGGAGTGCTGCAGATCCTTTGCATTGGCTTGGCGGCAATTGCACCCTTCCGCCTGCGGTAGCATCCGTCTAGTTAGCTGACTCCGCAGATCAACTCTGGTACTCTCGGCGCAGCGGGGAAGTCCGTAGCAATGTCTTCTGCCAAACGTACCACAAGACGGGCCAGCGGGACCCACGCTGACCCGAAGCCGCAGACGGTCCCGACACATGGCCGCGACCAGCACGAATTGGTCATCATCTCGGGCATGAGCGGAGCCGGAAAAGCCTCGGCCCTGAAGACCTTCGAAGACCTCGGCTACTACTGCGTGGACAACCTGCCGGCTGGACTCATCACCAACTTCGCCGATCTCGTACTCGACTCTCTGGAGATCCAGCGGGCGGCGCTGGTGGTGGACATCCGCGAAGGTGCGCGGCTGGACAAGCTGCCGCAGATCCTGGCTTCCCTGCGCCGCATGCTCAAAACGACGGTGCTCTTCCTCGAAGCCGACGAGGAGGCGCTGGTCCGCCGCTACAGCGAGACGCGCCGGCCCCATCCCCTGGGGCGGCAGCATACGGTGAAGTCGTCACTCACCGCCGAGCGCCGCCGTCTGAAACCGGTGAAGGCGCTGGCTGATGTTGTCCTGGACACCACAAAGTTCAACGTTCACGAGTTGCGCGCGTCGCTGATCGAACGATTTCAGGCCGGCAATCGCGACAAAAACGTTCTCATCTCTTGCGTGAGCTTTGGCTATCGCGAAGGCGTACCCGAGGACGCCGACCTGGTATTCGACGTCCGTTTCCTGCCCAACCCGCACTTTATTCCCAAGTTCCGTCCGCACACCGGGCAGCATCCCGAAGTGGCGAAGTACATCCGCTCGTTTCCCCAGACGAGGGAGTTTATCCGCCGCATCTCCGAACTGCTCATCTACCTCATCCCGCATTACATCGGCGAAGGCAAGAGCTACCTGACCATCGCCTTCGGGTGCACCGGCGGCAAGCACCGCTCGGTGATGATTGCCGAAGACGTGCGAAAGCGCCTGGCCAAAGCGGGCTACCAGGTGAAGGTTGTGCATCGCGATTCGCCGGTGGCGACGTAGACGGATCATCATGGAGCGAGGATGCTGTCAAATCTAGATCGCTACAAGAAAGACCTTGATTTTCTGATTGCCAGGGGTGACATACTGTTTCACGCCATTCAGGCAGAGTGTTTTCCTAAAGAGTTCGAGAGGGCAGTGAAGGAAAAGATCGGTAGCAGGGCAAACGAAGTTATCAAAGCCCTTCCTTCTTTTAGCGATACCTATCAGGCCTGGCACTCGGAGGCGACGGTACTGGTCAAGCAGCTGTTGCCTGACTGACTTTCAGACTTCGTTAGCCATTATGAGAAACCGAAATCCCGCAAGGACATCACCTACGAGAATTACAGAATCGAGGACTACCTCCAGGGGCTTAACGTTACCTTCGGATTCCAAAAGACGAAGGTAGTCGGACCGGATGCGGCTATGCCACAATTCCGCCAGCAGCTGGCCATACTTAAGTACCACCGCCTGAAAGGCGGTGGGTTATTGGGCGACTGAAAGTCGCGGGATGGCGACTCAGGTCGCCTGAAGCGCTTCGCGCTTGGGTTCCCTACCCCAACCGCCGCGTCGGATACCTCGCATCCCAGTACCCTGCTCCTTAGAGCATCCAAGCATTCGCAAAAAAAGATCGCTGGAAGCTGACCGCCTGAAAGGCGGTGGGTTTAAACCTGGCAC
>Ga0181532_10000967_pt1 | contig 28725 bp, 29 predicted proteins | sample PEATcosm2014_Bin_33_FD_119768 | JGI IMG/M metagenome (GOLD analysis project Ga0181532, IMG submission 119768) | Peatland microbial communities from MTU Mesocosm Facility, Houghton, MI, USA - PEATcosm2014_Bin11_30_metaG | ecosystem: Environmental > Terrestrial > Soil > Wetlands > Peat | place...
AAACTGCGCAGTCGACGCCGGGTGGAGTGGCTGTTCCAACTCGCGGCCGCTGCCTACAACCTGGTACGAATGAACCGGCTGCGCGCGGCAAGGGCGTAAACGGAGGCGCTTCTCTCTGTGCCGCGGCGATGAAGCGCGGCACCAACGACGCCGATGGCCTTGGAAAAAGCTTATTGCCAGGGCATTCGGAGCGGAATTACAGAGTTTTTCAGCAAACTGTGAAGCCGCTGAGGTAAGGACATTCGCCGCGAGACCGTCCCTTAGGCGTTGTGGCGCGAAATTGCGGAATACCACACTACCCCTTAACCAGCCGCTCCATCTCGCCTTCCCCAATTACCGCAACGCCTAACTCCCTCGCCTTGTCCAGCTTCGAGCCGGCCTCGTCGCCGGCAACAACATAATCCGTCTTCTTGCTGACCGACCCAACTACTTTTCCGCCCGCATCTTCGATCAGCTTCTTGGCTTCGTCGCGCGTGTAGCGCGGCAGCGTTCCGGTGAGCACGAACGTCTTTCCGACAAGGGCCGTCCCGCGCTCTTTCTTCTGGCCGGTAAATTTGAGCCCTGCTTTGCGCAGCCGCTCGACCAGCGCCACGTTCTTGGGCTCGTCGAAGAACTCGCGAATCGCCGCTGAGACGCGCGGCCCGATTTCGTTTACCTGTTGCAGCTCGTCTTCGCTGGCCTTCATCAGAGCATCCATCGAGCCAAAGGCTTCAGCCAGAAATTGCGCCGTGCGCTCGCCGACAAAGCGAATCCCGAGCCCGTAGATGACGCGCTCCAGCGGTGCTTCTTTTGACTTCTTAATTTCATCGAGAATGTTCTCAGCCGACTTCTTCCCCATGCGTTCGAGCGTGAGCAGCTTTTCCTCAGTCAGGTTGTAGATGTCGGCAACATTTTTCACCATGCCGGTCTCGACCAGCTGATTGACCAGCGCGTCGCCCATGCCCTCGATGTTCATCACGCCGCGCGAGGCGAAGTGCCGGATCGTCTCGCGCAGCTTGGCGGGGCAGTTCGCATTCACGCAGCGATGGTCGGCTTCGCCTTCGGCGCGGACGACGTGTCCGCCGCAAACCGGACAACGCTCCGGCATGTGAAATTTCTTGTGACCGCGCGGCTTGTCTTCGAGCACCTTGACGACTTTGGGAATGACGTCGCCGCCGCGCTCTACCTGCACCCAATCGCCAATGCGCACGCCCAGCCGCTCGATTTCATCCATGTTGTGCAGCGTGGCGCGGGTGACGGTCGTGCCGCCGATCGGCACTGGCTTCAGCCAGGCGACAGGCGTCAGTTTGCCAGTGCGGCCCACTTGCACCTGGATGTCCTCGATCTGCGTCTCCGCGGAGTGCGCGGCGTATTTGAAGGCGATGGCCCAGCGCGGTGCTTTGCCGGTGAAGCCGAGTTCCTGCTGCAGCGCGATGCGATCGACCTTCACCACGATGCCGTCAGTTTCGTAGGGGAGCGAGTCGCGTTCGGCTTCCCACTCGGTGATGAACTTCCACACCTCGTCAATGCTGTGCACCAACCGGTGAGTGGGGTTGACCTTGAAGCCGGCAGTTTGCAGCGCCTTCAGCGCTTCGGAATGGCGCTCGAAGATGGTGTGGCCGTCGACGAGCAGACCGTAGGCGAAGAAATCCAGGCGACGCGAAGCCGTAATCCGCGGGTCAAGTTGCCGGACGGTGCCTCCGGTGGCGTTCCGCGGATTGGCGAATTTGGGAAGGCCCTTCTGTTCCTGCTCATCGTTCATGCGGGTGAAAGACGCCGTGGGAATCAGCAGTTCGCCGCGCACTTCGAACGCTCCCGGCAGGCCTGCTTCCTTCAGATGCCTGGGCGAGATATTCAGGGGAATGCTGCGGATGGTACGGACATTGGCGGTGACGTCCTCGCCTTCCGTGCCGTTGCCGCGGGTGATGCCCAGCGCCGGTTGTCCGGAGTCGAAGCGCAAGGCCATCGACATGCCGTCGAGCTTCAACTCGCAGACGTAATCGACCTTGGTCACTCCGGTGAGGTCGTGGATGCGGCGCTCCCAGTCGCGGAGTTCGGACTCGCTGGTGGTTTTGGCGAGCGAGAGCATTGGAGTCGAATGCCGCACGCTGGCGAACTGACCGCTCACCTGGCCGCCGACGCGTTGCGTGGGAGAGTCGGGCGTAATCAGTTCGGGGTGCTTGGACTCCAGCTCGATTAGCTCGTCCATCAGACGATCGAATTCGGCGTCGCTGATCTCAGGCGAGTCGAGCACGTAATAGCGATGCTCGTGGTAGCGAATCTTGTCGCGCAGAGCGTCAATCCGGCGCTGCAGGTCTTTGGCGGCGGGCATGCAGCAATTATGCAGTGGCCAGTCAGTAGTGGCTAGTGGCCAGTAAAATCAGGTGGCAACACGGGTCGTTGTGGCAAGAGGCGAGCTGCCGGTCAAAGGGGCAGTCGCGTAGAATTAAGCGGCAGCAGTGAATTGTCTGACCACTAGCCACTGACCACTGACTTGAAACATCTCCTCAACAAATGGACCCTGCTGATTCTGGCGCTGCTGAAACCGCTGGGCATCTGGGGCGTCGCCGGATTCGCCGCCGTGGATGCAGCCTTATGGGGCATGCCGCTGGATGCCATCGTTGCGGGCTACGCCTACGCCGATCCCAAGCGGTTCCTGCTGTACGCGGCGATGGCAGCAGCCGGCTCGGCGCTGGGCAGCATCGTGATTTACCTGATCGGCTATAAAGGCGGCGAGGTCCTGCTGGTCAAGCGCATCGGCGAAAAGCGCTTCAACAAGATCAAGGCCTCATTCGAGCGCCATGAGTTTTGGGCTGTCATGTTTCCTGCCATGCTGCCGCCGCCGACCCCGTTTAAATTATTTGTCCTTTCCGCCGGCGTAGCCGAGATGAGATTTACCCATTTCCTGGCGGCGATTTTCTTCGGCAGGCTGCTGCGCTTCTCGCTGGTCTCGCTCATCGTGATCCGCTATGGCCCGCAGATCCTTGGCTTTGTAGGCGGCATGGTGCACAACCATTTGCGATACGTAATTGCCGCGGTCGCTGCGGGAGCGTTGATTGGGTGGTGGGTGTGGCGGCTGCGCAAGAAGCGCTCGCGCAAACATGCATCGTAATTACCGGGCTATTGCCGGCCGGACGGCTGCTCCTGGCTCTCTCCTGGCGGCGATTTGCTGGAATTCATGCCTTGCTGCAAGACTTCCAGACCTGGGCTGAGCAAGACAAAGCCGCCAAGGGGCGTTCGGCGCGTGATTGTCATTGAAGGATAGGTGTAGCGCAGGTCCTGAAATTCCACCAGATACCCGCCCTGATCGTCTTCAAGTTTTTCCTGCCGCACATAAGGGAAGACGGCCCAATCGAGATAGGCGCGGCCCAAGTACGACTCCTTGGCTGCGAGAGTGACATCCGTCTCCGGCGGCTTGTAATACACGATTCCTGCCTCCGAATCCACCTCGGGCGCAAGCGAACTTACGGGCACGGTTTCGAAGAAGTCCGCGGTTTCCACCACGCCGTGCCAGCGAAAGGGATTGATCATGTAGGGATATGCGGCCAGCCGTTTGGGCTCGGCGCCATGGTACAGGAAGGAGTTCATCGCAGTGAGCGCGCGGCGATGCTGGTAATCGCGAACGCCCCAGATCAGCACCACGCAGACCAGCGCGGCAATCGCTCCAACGCGGCCGCGCGGACCTTTGCTGCGCGCGCCCACTTCCTGGCTGATAAGCCCAAGAAACGCGGGTAGTACCAAACCTGCGACCAATGCCAGCAGCATCAGCGGCTCGCTTATGTAAACGATGTCCCAGGAATACCAACGGTCGTTGAAAGGCTCGAAGAGTCGAATGCCGTACGCGGTGGTGTAGTCGAGCAGCAGATGACTGAGCGCGGCCAGCACCGCGCAGAAGTAGAGATAACCCCAGCGCAGAGGAGGCTTTGATGGAGGACCGGTTGAGGCGTCGTTTGGCGGTTGCTTGCGCGACCGAATGCGATGCCCCAAATACACCAAGCCGAGCACCGCAGCCGCCATGAATGGCGCGCCCACGAAGCTGTGGGTGATGCCGCGATGGTGCTGTAGTCCGGCAATAGAGCCTTTGATCTCCCAGAGCACATCAATGTCGGCGGCCTCGGCAGCCAGGACCATGGTTACTGTCGCCAGCGCCGTCTTGCGATTGAAGCCGGAGCGCCCCATGCATGCGCCGGTCAGAAGATGGGTAACAGGATCCAAGGAGACCTCAACTGAAGTTCTGACGGAAGAGCTATTGTACGCACAGAGGAGATACCGCTAATGGGTGGAGCGGGCCTTGACAGGCCGCTGAAAAACTCAAAAGCAGATCCTTCGTCGGCCTAAAGGCCTCCTCGGGATGACAAATTTAGAGGACTTGTGACGGCGCTGCTGAAGCTGCGCCCCTTCAAAACGGTTCGGCGGCTATTCATGCGCGGTGTTGCCTGCAAGCAGCTCTATAGCGTGTGGCAGTGTATCGATGACCGCCTGCAGCGACTGTACTGCGCCGTTGGGACTGCCGGGCAGGTTCAGGATCAGCGAGCGTCCGCGCACCCCGCAGACGCCGCGGCCGAGGACCGCGAATGGAGTTTGCGCCAGCCCCACGGAGCGTATCTTCTCCGAGATGCCGTCGATTAGTTTGGAGCACACCGCGCGTGTCGCCTCGGGCGTGACATCGCGTTCGGCGATACCGGTTCCACCGACAGTGATCACCACCTGCACCTGCTCGCTTAAGCGCACCAGCGCCGCTTCAATGTTGTGCTGATCGTCGGAAACAATCTCCTGGTGAGCGACCTGGAAGCCGTGCTGGCGCAGCAAATCAGCCGTCGCAGGACCGGAAAGATCGGTCCGCTCGCGTCGGGAACAGGAATCGCTGACGGTAAGAACAGCGGCGGTTGGCATAGGCTGTGATTCTGATTACAGCGGACTTACTGCAGCGGGTAGCGGGATGTCTTGGATTTTAGCTCTGTTTCACGTGTTGGGTTTGGGCGTGCCCAGAGATAACCAATCACGCTCACTATGACCGCGGTGATGAGTGCAACAATGACTCCGACGGTATGACGCGACCGTGCGTCTCGAATCACCCATACCACAAGAACGGTATACGCGCCGACCACTCGGGACAAGAACGTTGTCCACGGAAATCCACTGGCTGATTGCTTCACCACCCACCTCAGTCTGTTTCCTGTCCAACAGTCCGACCAATTCAGCTAAACTCCAAACGTGATCTGATAGACCGCCCTCTCGTCTTTAAAAATTTGAAACAGCCCACTACCCTGCTGCGGATCACGGCTATCTTACGACAAACACGCTAGAATAGTTATTTCGCCAGCCGGCGATTGCGGCCATCAGGGCTGCTGGCTGGAACCTCCATCGAACGCCTGCTGGCTGTTCGACGAAAAGAAACTCATGTTTGAAGTTACCGTAGAAGACACATTTTCCGCCGGGCATTACCTGCGCAATTATCGCGGCAAGTGCGAGAAGCCGCACGGACACAACTACCGCGTCCGTGTGACCCTGAGCGGCGCGGAGCTGGACCAAGCCGGCCTGCTGCTGGACTTTAAAGACCTGAAGGACGTGCTCCGCCCGGTGATGAACTATCTTGACCACGAGATGATCAACGAGCTGGAGCCGTTTACCACGGTGAATCCATCGGCCGAGAACCTGGCCAAATATTTCTACGACGAGACCAATGCGCGGCTGAAGCAGGGCACCAACGGCCGAGTGCGCGTGAAGGACGTCACCATCTGGGAGACCGACACGACGACCGCGCGATACAGCGAATAACACGTGCTCGTCGCCATTCGCTCTTCGCCAGAGTGATCGGCAATGTTCTCTGGCGAAAAGCGAATAGCGAAAGGCGAACAGCGCGCGGCTTCCATGCAGATCATTGAGATTTACAAGTCGTTGCAAGGGGAGTCGTCCTACGCCGGTCTGCCGTGCATTTTCGTACGGCTGGCGGGGTGCAACCTGCGCTGCGTCTGGTGCGACAGCGAGTACACCTTCACGGGCGGAAAGCGCATGACGCTGGACGACATCGAACAGGAAGTACATCGCCTGACGCCGGGCGGAGGGTTCGTTGAGATTACGGGCGGCGAGCCGATGTTGCAGGAGCGCGAGGCGGTTCCGTTGATGGATCGCCTGCTTGGCGCCGGTTACACGGTCCTTTTGGAAACCAGCGGCGAGCGGCCGTTAGAACGTGTTCCTCCGCAGGTAGTTAAGATTGTGGATGTGAAATGTCCCGACTCCGGCGAGGGCAACACCTTTCGCATGGAGAACCTGAAATGGCTTACCCTACGCGACGAAGTGAAGTTTGTGATCGCCAGCCGGCGGGATTACGAATTCGCTCGCGCGTTCGCCGCCGAGCATGAGCTGAACTCGCGAGTCAGTTCCGTCATATTTTCACCGGCCTTCCGTAAGGACGCTACCGGAAACCGTGACGTGTCGCATTGTCTGGTTGATCCGCGGGAGCTTGCGGAATGGATGCTGGCGGACGGGCTGAATGCCCGGCTGGGACTGCAGCTCCACAAGTTCATTTGGGAGCCGTCGTTGAAGGGGGTTTAGCCGTGCCGTTCGGCACGGCGCATTTAGCATTTAGCACTTGGCACTTAGCCAAGGCACATACTTGGACCTCACGGCCAAATACCAAATGCTAAATGCCAAGTGCTAAGTGCCAAATGCCTGACGCCAGTCCCAAAATCGTCGTCTTGCTCAGCGGAGGAATGGATTCTGCCGTTTGCGCCGCGCTTGCCGTTCACAACTACAGCGCCGACTCGGTGGCCGCCCTCCACATCAGCTACGGCCAACGCACGGAGGCGCGCGAGCAGACAGCGTTTCTAGGCATCTGCGAGCGTCTGGGAATTCGCCGGCGCCTTATCGTGCGCACGCCTTTCTTTCGCGCCATTGGCGGTTCGGCGCTTACCGACGAGCAGATCGCCGTTCCCGAGGCTGGCCCCGACATTGGAGCACATATACCGGTAACCTACGTGCCGTTTCGCAACGCGCATTTTCTCTCGGCGGCCGTGAGCTGGGCCGAGGTGCTGGGCGCTGAACTCATCTACATCGGCGCAGTACAGCAGGACAGTTCGGGCTATCCCGATTGCCGTCCGGAGTTCTACCAGGCCTTCAACCAGGCGGTCCGCACCGGAACCAAGGAAGGCTCCATCCGGATTGAGACTCCGCTCATCGCGCTGCGAAAACGTGAGATTGTGACGCGTGGCCTTGAATTGGGCGCTCCCTTCGATTTAACGTGGTCTTGCTACAGCCGGGACGACCAGGCTTGCGGCAGTTGCGACAGCTGCATCTTACGGCTACGGGCCTTTGCAGCTGCGGGTGCGGTCGATCCTATTCCTTATCTGTCGCAGGCTGCAGTTCGGGACTTTTCATGAAGATAAATTTCAACATCAACGCTGGAGACCGTTGCAGCAGGACAGGCAATAATCATTCGGTTTCCGCGCTGGAGGAACCATGAAGAAATACATCAATCTTGCCGGAGTACTACTGGTAATCGGGGTGAGTGCAGTCTCTCTGTGGGCACAAATCACCGGAACTGTCACTGGCACTGCCACGGATCAAGCCGGCAAGCCAATCGTTGGAGCTACGGTAGAGCTCTACAATCCTCGGACCGGAACAAAGTACACGCTGAAGACGAATTCGAAGGGCCAATTCTACTCGGTTGGCATCTCCCTGGGGACCTACACAGTCACCTTGCTGCAAAACGGCAATCCGATTGACGAGCACGGCAACGCAGTGATCGAGGCCAGCGGTGAGCGCGTCGTCGATTTTGACCTGGCGAAGGATAATGCGGTGACGGGCGAGCAACGCCAGAAGGCCGAGACGTCCCTGAAGAACAGTGAAAAAATAAAGACGCTGAACGCCTCGCTTAAGCAGGCGAAGGACCTGGAAGGAGCCGGCAACTACGACCAGGCTGTCACCTTGCTGCAGCAGGCCACTCAAGTCGATCCCAACCAGGACCTGGTCTGGGGTTATCTTGGGGACGCACAGCGCGGCGCCGGAGATCACACGACTGACCCGCAAGCCAAGACGAAGGATTATCAAGACGCCATCGAGTCATATCAGAAGGCGCTCGCCATCAAGCCGACCTCTGGAGCGTATATGGCCCAGCTTGCCGACGCCTATGCCAAGTCAGGACAAACTGAAAAAGCTGTCCAGTTGTACGCGGCGGCAGCTGGGGCCGATCCGCCCAATGCAGGCGCCTATTACTACAATGAGGGAGCGGTCCTCACCAACACTGGTAAGGTCGACGATGCCATCGCGGCTTTCGACAAGGCAATCGAGCTCGACCCCAAGCGAGCTGGCGCATACTACTGGAAGGGCGTCGATCTGATTGGCAAGGCGACCACCGACAAAACCGGAAAGATGGTTGTTCCTCCGGGAACCGCAGAAGCGTTCAATAAGTATCTGGAGCTGGATCCAACCGGCAAGTATGCGGATGCAGCCAAACAGATGCTGTCGTCCATCGGCGCTTCGGTTGAGACCAGCTACGGTAAGTCGAAGCCGAGCAAGAAATAAGGTAGAGCGGCGCTTAAGCGCCGCGTTCGTGGCGATCAAATAACTTTGGGGCTGCGGTGGTCATTGAAAATGACCACCGCAGCCCCATCTTCGTAGAAACTGGACTTGACGCCGGCCTGAAGAGACTGCGTCGCAACTGGCAACCGAACTTTGCGGTGGAACGAACGTCGCGATATTCGCCCGGTCCAGCCGCGCAGCGGCGGCATGATGTTAGGCGTGGGCGTCAGCCCACGCTCAAAGTGGAACAAAACCCGAGCCGCAGAGCGGCGACACTGGGTTGCGACAGAGTCTCTGAAGGCCGACTCTCCCCAAACCACATCAAGCCTGAAAATGCTGTAGCTGGGCCGCCGCAGTTTCGCTCTCCCGCAGACTCCAGTAGAATTCGCTCGGGTAATCCAGGCATGGGAAGTACTGTTGTCAAAGAACTGCCGTCCTTCGCCGACGCCCGGCGTCTGGTCGAAGAGTATGCCGCGACTCTTTCTCCGACCCAGCCGGAAATGATGCCGCTGCTGGAGGCTACTGGCCTGGTGCTGGCAGAGGACTTGCGCGCGGACCGCGACTTCCCGCCTTTCCCGCGCTCGACGCGTGACGGCTTCGCTGTACGCGCCGCCGATGTAGCGGTTGTGTCAGCCCGGTTGCGATGCATCGGCGAAATCAGGGCTGGTGCTCCGATAGAAGAGAGTGCAATTGCCGTCGGCGCAGGCGAAGCTGTCGAGATCATGACCGGCGCGCCTGTTCCCGCAGGAGCCGACGCCGTCGTCATGGTGGAACACACGGAGCGAAGTGGCGATGCTGTCGTAGTTCAGCGGACGGTGGCTGCAGCAGAAAATGTGGTTGCGATGGGAGCCGAAGCGCGCCGCGGGGCGACCCTGGTGGCGCGCGGCACGCGCGTGAACCACACGATTGTCGCGATAGCTGCGGCCATTGGCCGGCCAGAGATTGCCACCTATCGCCGGCCTCGGGTTGCGATTCTGGCGACTGGCGACGAACTCGTCGACATCAATTTGCCACCTGCACCGAACGAGATCCGCAACTCCAACAGCTACTCGCTGGCAGCGCAGGTGCAAGCTGCGGGCGGCGACCCCATGATTCTCCCGGTGGCGCGCGATGAGCCTGACGACTTGGCGCTGCTGTTGCGCAAAGGTCTGGAAGCGGACCTGCTGCTCATCACCGGCGGCGTCTCCATGGGCAAGTACGATCTGGTGGAGCAGGTGCTGGCTTCCTTTCAAGCCCGCATTTTCTTTACTGGCGCGCAAATCCAGCCGGGAAGGCCGGTAGTGTTCGGCGAGGTCAAATCGGGCGAGCGAAGCACCCCGTTCTTCGGGCTGCCTGGGAACCCGGTTTCAACCATGGTAACGTTTCAACTGTTTGCCCGGCCGGTGCTCGACTCGCTTTCAGGAGCGAAGCCGCAACCGCTGCCATTCGCTCAAGCCACTCTGAAGTCCGATTTCACCAGTCGAACCGGACTTACGCGATTTCTCCCGGCCAGGCTGGAAGGCAGCATCGAAAGGCCGGAGGTGGAGTTGGTACGTTGGCAGGGGTCAGGTGATCTGATGGCGGCCTCACGCGCGAACTGCTACATCGTGGTGCCGCCGGATCGGGAGCGGTTTTCCGCGGGTGAATCGATTACGATACTGCTGCCGTGATTGCGTCCTGAACTGGGGCAAATGGCAAGATCAAAGACCAAGCCGAAGAAGCTATCGCATTACGATGCCGCTGGACGGGCCTCGATGATCGATGTCTCGGGCAAGCAGCCGACGGTCCGCGAGGCGAAGGCGAGCGCTTTTGTCGCGATGAGTCGAGACGTGATTCGGGCGCTGCCGCAAAATCCCAAGGGCGATCCGCTGGAAGTGGCGCGGGTCGCCGGAGTTATGGCAGCCAAGCGCACCGCGGAACTCATCCCCATGTGCCATCCGATTCCGCTGAGCAAGATCGAAGTCGAAGTCGAAGTGCGAAGCGATGGAGTTGCTATTCGCACATTAGTCCGCACGACGGCTGCAACCGGAGTTGAAATGGAAGCCTTAGTCGCAGCCGCCGTCGCCGCTCTCACCGTGTACGACATGTGCAAAGCGCTCGATAAGGGGATCGAGATCCGCGAAGTCGTTCTGCAAAGCAAGTCGGGCGGCAAGAGTGGCGACTACCGCCGTAGACAGTAGTCAGTTGCCAGTTGTCGGAAAGAACGCCCTCCCTAGCCAGAAGCGCGCTAGAACGGGGCACCCTCAGTCCCAACGCACGGGAATAGCCGGCGGAAGAGCGACCATCACCTATTACTGACCACTGACTACTGACTACTGACTACTGGCTACTGATCTTCTGTTTCTCCTCGAACTTGCTCTTGCTTACAATGGCGCGGGCGATAGTTCCGTAACCAATCACTTCACTTCCGTTGTGGGCACTCACGCGGAACGTCAGGAATCGACCGTTGACCGACTCTAGCACGGCCTCGCACTTCACGACTGCACCAATCCACGCAGGTGCGCGATGCACGATGTTGATGGCCGTGCCCACGCTTACCTCGTCACCTTCGCAGAAGGCCAGCAGCGCTTCGAAACCAGCCGCTTCCATCCAGCCGATCATGTGCGGTGTTGACAGCACCGCAGGCAGCTCCGGCTTCCATGCGCTCAAGGTGTGTTGAAACTCCACGCGCCTCTCCACTTCGGCGCGGGTGCCGACGGGAACCGGTTTTGCCATGCTCTGAGAGTAATGTGGCGGCTGCGGCCTTGTCATCCCTGCGCGCGGCCACTGGGCGACTCGCCCTTTTCGCCGTTGGCCGTCCCGCTTATGATGGTGGCAGAGCTTGCACTTTGGGATTGAACACCACCAATACTGCGGGGCTAGCCTTCAGCATCCGCGACTCTCGTTCAGCTGACTTCGATCGCCTGTGGGAGATCGACCAGCGCTGCTTTCCTTCTGGGATCTCCTACACGCAGATGGAGTTGGGCGGCTTCATCACCAAGCGCAATGCGATTACGCTGGTGGGAGAATTCCAGTCAGGCGAGGCCGGGCACGACGCAGACCTTGCTTCCGCCGAGGAAAACCCTGTAGATCGCATCGCCGGTTTCGTTGTGGCTCACCCCATCCGGTGCAAGTATGGACGTATTCTCACCTTGGATATTCTTCCGGAAGCGCGTCGCTATGGTTTGGGAATCAAGTTGATGACCGCGTGCGAAGAGCGATTGCGCTCTTTAGGATGCGCTGACGTCTATCTGGAAACAGCGGTGAACAACGAGCCTGCCGTACAGTTGTATGGCAAGCTCGGCTATCAGATTCTGCGCACTCTACCTGACTATTACGCCAGCCATTCCCTGGACGCCTTCCAGATGAGGAAGCGGCTGTAGCCAGGCAGAAACGAATCCTCCCCACGAAGATACCGAACATAAGAGGCGTCCTCTGTCATCGACCTACGCAATCTGCGCTTCTTTCTGAGGGGACATAAGGAGACTCCATGATGTGGCGACCTCAATCTTCCGCGTCACTCGCTGCGTTTCCTCTTCTCGTCAAGCGCAATCTTGTACTAGGGGGAGTTCTGCTGCTCGCGGTCCTCTTTGCTGCGAATGGAATCCACATACTCACCAGGTGGAGAATCGGTCCGCCACTAACCAAGCTGCCACAGCCTGGCAAGGTTCTTCCTTACCCATCACGACTCGCCCTTGCTGCGCTCTACTTCGCGGTGGCAACAGGGTTGGCGCTGCTGGGGTGGCGGTTGGGCATGGCGTAACTTGGGTGATTGAGGAGGGTTTCTTGGGACACATAGCAGACGTCATATTCCCAATACTGATGATAGTGGGTGCTGTGTTTGCCATTCTTCGCCCAGTTGTCATCGTGCGGTGGGCGAAACGAGCACACCCGGACCTTCCCGAAGACGACGAACGGGTCCTGTGGATTGCGCGATTCATAGGCGTTGTCCTCCTGGGAATTGGCGGGTTCATTTTAATGATCATCGTAAGTGCAGCCTAAGTTTCATGCTTGCAGGCCCCCGCGAAATCCTCTTCTGTTCTGTTATGCTCGGCCCATCCTTTATGAAAGTCGCGATTCAAGGGGAACTTGGTTCCTTCAGCCACGAAGCTGCGGGAAGGATGCTGAAGCGTGCCGCCGTTGTGCCCTGTGCGCGATCATCGGAAGTCTTCGACCGCGTGGAGAACAGTTCCGTAGAAGCAGCAGTCATTCCCATAGAGAATTCGCTGGCAGGCTCCGTGGCCGAGCACTTCGACCTTCTGCTCACGCGCAACGTGTTGGTTCACGGCGAGTTTCATCTTCGAATTCGGCACAACTTGATCGCTTTACCCGGCGTTAAGTTGCAGCATGTCCGGCGCGTGTTCTCGCATCCGGTCGCACTCGATCAGTGTCGCGATTTCTTTCGCTCCCATCCCCACGTCCAGGCGGTTCCTTTCTACGATACGGCGGGCAGCGTTCGTCATGTTGTCTCAGAAAGATGGAAAGATGCCGCCGCTATTGCTCCGAAGCAGGCGGCACAGCAATATGGCGGACGCGTGTTGCTGGCGGGAATTGAAGACGACCAGCAAAACTACACGCGCTTCCTGCTGATCGGCAAGTTAGGCAAAGCCGGCCGAGGCGCCAGCAAGACGTCGATCGCTTTCGCGCTGAAGAACGAAGCCGGAGCTCTATTCAAATCGCTAAGCGTCTTCGCGCTGCGCGACATCAGCCTGAGCAAAATCGAATCTCGCCCCATGAGAGGACATCCCTGGGAGTACGTCTTCTTCGTTGACATTCTGCGCGGCGACGACGAGGCCGCGCGTAACGCGCTGCGTCATCTGGGCGAGATCGCGGAATTCGTGAAGGTGCTGGGGATTTATCCGGCGGCCAAGGCGCGATGAAGTTGAACGCTGTGACAAACGCGTATAGTCACAGAGGAGGCCTTGCTCTGTCTCGAAGGCCGCATAAGGTGTCCCCCAATGAAAGACGCACCCGCACACAGACCGCCAAAGTCCCGCCAACCGGTCAAGACTGAGCTCCAATCCTTTCAACCACACCACTCGCTAGCCGAACTCAAGGCAATGGGCAAGGCTTTGCGCGACAAGTGCCCGCGTGATTCCCACGCCCATCTTCCGCTTCGGAGAACATCGTGGGCACCATTCCTTCGGAATCGTTCACCATTCTCGGCAGCAGCACCACCACCACGAGTACCGTCTGCTACTTTGCTTCGCCCGACGGCGTCCGTTGGCTGTATGACCTCGGCGAATTTACGGGATCCAATCAGCCCTCTGGCGTGGCCATCGACCCGGCGGGGAGCCTTTACGGGACGCTTTCCGCCGCCGGCAGTTATGCGCAGGGCCTGCTGTATAAGCTGGCGGGAGGAGCCAGCCCCAATTGGTTTTTCACCTCGCTGTACAGCTTTCTGGGAGGCAGCAACGGCAGCAGCCCCAACGGCGTCATGGTCGGACCGGAGGGAGTCCTTTACGGTGCAGCGGCCGGGGGAATCCAAAACTGCGGCAACGGATCGTCTTATTGTGGGCTGATCTATCAGGCGAGGCCCGGTCCGGCCGCTTGTGCCTCGGCATTGTGTAGTTGGAACGAGACGACAATCTATGAGTTCACGAGTGGCACTGACGCAGCCGGTGGTACGGTCACCGCCTTCGACTCCGCCGGCAATCTATACGGAATCTCCGGCGGCGGCGCGTACGGCGCCGGTGCGATTTTTGAACTTACGCCCTCGCAGGGTAGCTGGACGGAAAAGATCCTTTATAGCTTCACCGGAGGAAACGATGGCGGAGGACCCAGTAGTCTGCTAATGGGCAGGGACGGAAATCTGTACGGCACAGCAGGTGGCGGCCTGTATCAGGAAGGGGTGGTTTTCCAGTTCGTGCCGTCGGCTGGCGGCTGGACGGAAAACGTCCTCTACAATTTCACCGGCGGCGTCACGGATGGAGAAAATCCTGGCGGGCTGATTCAAGACAGCCATGGCAATCTCTATGGCTTCAGTGAATGTGACATGCAGTTCGGAGGTTGTTCTGCTGGTTCCTATGCGAGCGGTTCGATTTTTGAGCTGTCGCCTCCCGGTGGCGTCAACTTTCTAAACGTCCACAGCAGTGACGGGGAATTTTGTCCTGGGTGTGGGCGGTGGAGCTGGTTCTCCGCGTTGACCGCTGATCCCGCAGGGAACCTCTACGCGGCTGCGGACGGGTTCGGGTATTACTACCCAAACTATTGCTCCTGCGGTGCGGTCGGGAGTACTAGCTATCTTTATGCAACCACTAATCTCGAGCAATTCGCAGATCTTCGGGAACCTCAGCTCGGATGCCAAGGGCAATATTTACGGCACCACCGCGTCCTGCGGCCCCGGAAATGACGGCGTGGTCTGGCAGATCTCACCATAAAACAGTTCGCGGGACTCTCTATTTCGCCGCAGCAGCAGCAGCAGCCGTGTCGCGCCTTGCCTGCACTCGGCTGCTATGCTCTGCGGCGGAGAGATACGCTCCGCCCAACAACAACATCCCGCTCCAGAACGACCAGAAGATCAGCGTCACCGACACCGAGAACGGCCCATACACCTGCTGAAAATTCAGCCAGGGCAAGGCCAGGATGTAAACGTATTTGGCCGCCTCCGACACCAGGCCGGTGATAATGGCTGCCGGTAAAACGGCGCGCGCGGGAACTTTTCCGTGCGGCAGCGCCCAGTAAATCAGGAAGTAAATACAGATAGTCGCAACGATCGCAGACGCCTTCATTACGACAAACGCCAGACCCTGGAAGACAAAGTTCTGGTCCCCGATTGCCAGCCCAAGCATCCGCAGGTTCTGGGCCGTCAGCGCGATGGAGAGCATGGCCAGACATCCGCAAGCCAGTCCGAGCCCCAACGAGACCAGCAGGTTCATCAAGTACGAGCGGTTCTTCTTGAAGCCCCAGATTCTGTTGAGCGCAACCTCAAGCGGCAGGAAAATCCCGGTCGAGGTGATCAGGAGCATCACGAAGGACAGAATTTGTCCGCGTCCCTTTACGCTGGCCAGGAACTGAAGGTTGCGAATCACGAAGTCTTTGTTGCTGGGCAGGTAATCGCGCAGCAGTTGCAGGACAACGTCATACATCGCCTGAGAATGGAAGACGCGATGTACCACCGTCAGCAGCAAGACAATGAATGGGAAGAATGACAGGATGGAATTGGCCGCAACCGAGAAGGCGTAGGTGTGGACCTCGGTCTGCATCAGGTAGCGCAGGGTCGACCATCCATGTCGCCGCAGCCGATGCGAAAGACTGTAAGTCTCTGGCAGATAACGAAATAGGTCCTGCTTGTTGTCCTCGGCCTGCAGGCGTTTGGCGGCAGTGCCGGCGCTTAAAGGATTATGCCCCGACTCGGTTTGATCTACAGCTACGGTCGGCGAGCCTCCCGGGCTCAGCCCGCGCTGCCCGGTCGCACCACTTTCCGACACCTCAGAGCCGCTGCCTGACATCTCAGTCAATCGTAGCAGAGTAAGACGTTGCTTCGTCGCGGGCGTCGGCTCCCCATAATTGGGGCCTCGCGTTTCATTATGGGAAGGTTGGAAGTCACTGTGCAATAAATACTTGCCAAAACCCGGAGTTCCTGTAATTATCTTTTGCTCCCCCTTCGCAGGGTCGGAGGTGGAGCTTTCGGTTTTGCCGAAGCGCGGATTTTGGTTGATGTTTCTGTCAGCAGTTCAATTTACGCATTGCACGGGTTCCGGGGATCTGCTCTGACGCAGCAGTAGTGCTCCGCCAGCGCAAATTTGCCGGCCTTTTTCATTGCAGAAAAGCTGCGAACTGAGCCGCAACCCTTGTTTTCCCGGCGACGTTGCGACGTCTCCAGGCATGGCTCCAGCGCATACCAGCGCGCGTGCAAACGCGACGTTGCCCTTGCTGAGGTCTTGCTTAGAACGTCCGCGAAGCCGGGGCCATTGCATTTCCAGGTTTGAAAGGAGCGGGTTGTGAGAGAGAAAGGTACAGTTAAGTGGTTTAACGGAGCCAAGGGGTATGGCTTTATTCAACGGTCCACGGGCGAAGACGTCTTCGTTCATTTCTCGGCTATCCAGGAAAACGGATACCGGAGCCTGAACGAAGGCGAGACGGTGGAGTTCGACCTTACTAAAGGACCGAAAGGCTTCCAGGCCGCCAACGTCCAGCGCGTCTGAGACGTCTCCGCCACGCGGAAGCCGAATCCCTCAGCGCGACTTGGGATTCTTACTTCCGAGTTACAGGCCAAGACCACTGAACCCTCCCCCCGGGGAGGGTTCTCTCGTTTCGCGGCGTCATGCTGTCGCCGAAAGGTGGGTCGGGCAGCCTTCGGCCACTGCCGACAGCTTCTCTATCGCATTCTCCCTCGACTGCCGCGCCACATCGCCGCCCATCGACTGCCGGTCGGCGTCAACCACGGTTACGTCCTTCAGGCCAATGAAGCCCAGCATGTGGCGGAGATAGGGGACCTGGAAGTCGGCCGGCGATCCCTCGCCATAGCTCCTTCCTCGCGAAACAATCGCCAATACCTTCTTGTCGGAGGAAATCAATCCCACCGGTCCGGTGCTGCCGTAGCTGAAGCTCTTGCCCGCCCGGGTGATGAGATCGATCCAGGCCTTTAGCGAGGCTGGAATCGAGAAGTTGTGCATGGGAGCGCCCAGCACGATCAGGTCGGCGGCCAGCATCTCGTCAATCAGAGTGTCCGACAGGCTCAGAGTTCGTTGCTGCTCGGCGGTCCGTTGGTCCGCCGGCGTATAGGCCGCCTGGATCCAGGCTTCGCTCACGAAGGGAAGGGGCCCGGCAGCGAGGTCGCGCTCGATTATGCGGCCGGCTGGATTTTTCCGCTTCCACTCCTCGGCCACGTGGCGCGTCAGCCGCCGCGAAACCGAGTTGCTGCGCGGACTGGAGTTGACGATCAGCAGGGTATCCATATTGTCCTCCCGAACTATCCAAAATATATGTTGCAACGCCAATTATGCGTGTTACAACACATATAAAGGATGTGCGGCCGGCGGAAAAGGATTCAGAGAGTGAAAGCTGCTTCGGGAAGGGCCAGCGGCGCATAGAAAAGGGCTGTGGCAGAACGGACTATTCCGAGGTGGGCACCGTCGCGCGTGGTGCCTCTACGGGTTCCGTCCCCGGAGGTTCCATCGCAAAGATAAGCGCGCAGAGCCGGCTCAGCTCGCGGCAATCGTCATCGCTGAGGCGGCCCAGGAGGCTGGTGACTTCACCGTCGATGCTGGGCTGCATGGAATCCAGCAACTTGAGTCCTTTGGCGGTAATGCAGGTCACCACCTGGCGCTGGTCCTGGCTGCCACGGAAGCGTTTCACCAGCCGCCGGGCCTGCAAACGATCCACAAGTCGAGTGACATCGGAAGCGCGGTCCAGCATGCGACAGGCAATCTCGCTGCGCGCGTGGCCATAGGGATGAATGCCGCGCAGGATTCGTAGCACGTTATACTGCACCCGCGTGATCCTGTGCTTCTCGCATAACCGGTCCATGAGGTCGTTCAGGGCATTGGCCGCCACAATAACGCTGAGCAAGGCCTGCTGCGCAGGAGAATCGAATTTCTCCTGCTTGAGACGGCGGCTGAGGGCCTCGGTCATGCCTTCTTTTATAGCCAGAATCCACGCGCCTGTCATCTGCGCGATCACCTGCGGTCTGGCGGCGCGACTACCCGATTGTTATTTGTCCGACTGTCTGCCATCAGACATGCTGAGGTGCTCGACGCCCCAGCGCGCGTGTTCCGCAACCATCGCGTCCTCGTCATTGCTGAGTTGCTCCAGGATGGTGAGAAACCGCTTGTCGCCGCTGTTTGCCATGGCGATCGCTACGTTCCGGCGAAGGCCGTCGAATCGGGCGCGCTTCACCGGCGAGCCGCGGAAGATCTCGCGGAACTTCTCCAGGCTGAGCTGCGCCAGCCACTCGAGATCGGGATTGACTAGCTTCTCTTGTGCCTGGAGTTCTGGAGCGCTGGTGACGGGAGCTTCACGATTCCACGGACAAACGTCCTGGCAGATGTCGCAGCCGAAGGCTTGCCGGCCGATCCCGGGCCGGAGTTCTTCCGGAATGGAGCCGCGCAGCTCAATCGTGAGATACGAGATGCACCTGGTGGCGTCAAGTCGATACGGAGCGGGGAAGGCATTGGTGGGGCAGGCGTCGAGGCAGGCCGTGCAGGAGCCGCAGCGATCGGTAGGCGGCAGATCGGGCGCGAGTTCCAGCGAGGTGAGCAGCACGCCGAGAAAGAGCCACGAGCCAAGCCGCTCATTGAGCACGCAGGTGTTCTTGCCGATCCAACCGATACCGGCGTATTTGGCGAAGACGCGCTCGATGACCGGGCCGGTATCGACGTAGCACCAGGTGCGAGGCGACGGGATTTTGCATTGCTCGCATAGCCCGATCAGCCTGGTTTCCAGCGCGCGCAGTTTCTGAAGTACCACGTTGTGGTAGTCGCGCTGGGACCAGGCGTAACGCGAGATCCAGCCCTGAGTCGGAGCGCCGGCGTGGGTCGAGTACGGCTGATCGGTGTTGTAGTTCAGCGCGCAAACCACGACCGAGCGCGCCCAGGGAGCGGCGCTGACAAGTGAGGCTCGCTTCAGCTCGCCGGCTTCGTTGCGGGCTTCCAGATACTTCATCTCGCCGCTGCGACCGTCGGCAATCCAGTCAGGAAAGAAGCGATGCTCGGGCGTCTCGGCGACGCCGGCGACACCAGTGAGGTCGAAGCCGGCCTCCAGGGCAAGGCGCTTAAGCTCATCCTTCAGATTGGGGCTGGCGGACACAGTGAGACTGGCGCTGATTATACGAACTAAACCGTCCCACTCGACGTAACAAGCCAGGAGTTAGTTTGGTATAGCATTGCAACCGAGGTTACATGTCGGCGACGACCGTACATGAAAAGTCCGGCACAGAGGGCCTTGTTCCTGATCTCCTGCCCCAGCTTGCCGTTGGAACTCTGATTGCGCTTTGCGCCTGCAAGCTCCTTCTGCACCTGTTCACAAGCGTCCGCAACTACGGATACTTTCGCGACGAGCTCTACTACCTCGACCTCGCCCGGCATCTGGACTGGGGCTATGTTGATTGCGCGCCGCTAATCGCCCTCTACGCGAATGTCGCCCTGCTGATGGGCGGCTCACTGGCGGCGATACGTATCCTTCCCGCACTGGCGGGCGCTGCTTTGATCGCGCTGACGATGCTGGTCGCCCGCGAACTGGGCGGCAATCGCTATGCACAGTTTCTCGCCGGGCTCTGCATCCTGCTGTGCCCTGCCATGCTCGTCACCGACAGTCTCCTGACGATGAACGCCTTCGAGCCGCTGTACTGGATGGGCTGCATTCTGGTGATTGCCCGAATCTTGCGCACAGGGAATTCGCGCCTATGGCTGTGGTTCGGCGTGTTGGCAGGTCTGGGCCTCGAAAACAAGCACTCCACACTCTTCTTCGGTTTCGCGGTGACGGTTGCGCTGCTACTCACTCCCAATCGCCGCGAGTTCGCCAAGAAGTGGATATGGATTGCCGGCGCCATCGCCATCGCGCTTTTTCTGCCTAACCTTATCTGGGAGGTGCACCGTCATTTCCCGACGATTGAAGACCTGGAAAACGTGCGCCGTGAGGGAAAGAACGTTGTGCTCGGTCCGCTGGCGTTCGTCAAGCAGCAGATCATTGTCCTGGATCCGATCCTGCTTCTGGTGTGGTTCCCAGGACTGATCTGGCTGCTCCGCGACCGAAGATGGCGCGCTCTCGGCCTAACCTTTGTCGTGTTCTTTATCACGATGGAGGCCTCTCACGGCAAGGACTACTACGTCTTCCCGATGTATCCCATGTTGTTTGCGGCCGGCGGTGTAGCCATCGCGCAGTGGCTGGAAAATCGCGCAGCCTGGACGCGAGCTGTTGTTGCAGGGGTCATCGTTCTTGCGACTGTTCCCCTCATCCCGATGGCTACCTGGATGCTGCCGCCGGAACGGCTGCTCGCTTATCAGAATGCCATCGGCTTCAAGCCCGCGAAGCAGGAGGTCCACATGGAATCTCTGCTGATGCAGCCGATCGCGGATCAGTTCAGCTGGCCGGAGATGGTGCGGCAAGTTGCGAATATCTACAACTCGTTACCGCCGGACGAGCGCTCTGAAACCGGCATTTGGGCGGGTAATTACGGAGAAGCCGGCGCTATCAATCAGTTTGGTCCGCAGTACGGATTGCCGACGGCCTACTCCCGCCATCAGAACCATTGGTACTGGGGACCGCCGCCGCAGGTCTACAAGAATCTGATTGTGATTGAGTGGGGCCTCGACGACGTTAAGGATAACTGCACGTCGTACCAGGAGTTCGATCGTTACAATCGTTTCGCCATGGGTGAAGAGAATAGTCCGATTTACTTATGCCGCGGCGTGAAGTTCGATATCCAGAAGATCTGGTGGCACTCGCACCATTGGAATTGATAACATCGCCGAGCTCAGTGGTGCATCTGCTTCGTTTGGCGCAACGGCGATGCATACGAAGTAGAAATCGTGGATTATCACTGGGAGGGCACATGAAGAAGTCCGCCAAACTTGCACCGATTCAACCCAGAGAAATTCTGCGCGAAGATTTCATGAAGCCGCTGGGCATCAGCATGAACCGGCTCGCGCTCGATCTCCATGTTCCGGTAACACGCATTGCGGAAATCGTGCATGAGCGGCGGGCCATCACCCCTGATACCGCCCTGAGGCTGGGAAGATATTTCAATACGAGTGCGCGCTTCTGGCTGAATGCCCAGTCCAGCCACGACCTTGAAGTGGCACAGGATGCCCTACAGAGCGCCATTGAACGCGATGTCCGCCCTCTCGTGGCCTAACACCGTGTTAGGGACGTTCCAGGGCACGCTGATCATGAGAGCGCGACTCTCCCGGGCGGCACACCAGGGGCTAAAGCCCAGGTCTTTTGGGGATCCGCATTCGGCACGAGTCGTGCCCTGACATAAACCGAAGATAGGTTGCGAGATGAGCTGTTGTTGCTAATTGCCAACTGCTAATTGCTGCCTCTATATCCCCAGCTTCTTCACTTCCTCGTTGTAGTACTTGCGGTAGAGGATGTCCCACTCCTGCGAGCCTTCGAGGATGGTGCGGCGCTGGCTTTCGATCTTCTGTCGGGCGGCAGCGTCGATCTTGGCTTCCTGTGCCATCAGGTTCTCCAGCAGGCGGCGCGCTTCCTGGCGGATGCTGTTGCGGTCTTCCAGGAAGTCGACATTCTCGATCTCGGCCAGAGTGTCGGCCACGGCGTGGGCCAGCTTGTTGATCTTTTCGCGACTAATTCTCATAACGATGTGACTCGTCGCATCTGGTTACCCAAAGCGGCAGTTAGCAATTAGCAGTTAGCAATTAGCAATTAGACTCCGTTGGGCTTTGGCTAAATGCCAAGCGCTAAGTGCCAAGTGCATCTTCATAACACAGCCTTGTATTTGCGCACCAGTTCGTTCTTGATCTTCTTGAACATCTCCTGGTAGTTGGCGCCGCTGCGCTGCATCTCGTCGGCGTAGGTGTCCAAGATGATGCGGACTTCGTCGTTGATGCGGTCTTCCAGCGTGAGTTCGTCCAGCAGCGCCGCGTTGATGCGCTGGGTCACGGCCGCCTTATCGGCGGTCTCGATGAACTCGCCCTCAACCAGCTTATTGGTGACTTCGCGGGCGAGATAGCCCACATATTCTTTGGAGAAGTGCATTGCTTGTCTGCGATCGGCTAGGGAAACAACCCAGTCTAACACAGCGATTTGATGTTGCTGCCGCGCAGGTCGGATGACAGGGACTTGCCTGAAACCGATCTCAAAGCTTTTGCCGTCCTGCGCGATGCCAGCCGGCGCACTTCGGAGTATGATGATTTTCGCTACGGTCGAACGCTCCCCGGCGCACGAGAGACTCCTATGCCCGACGATCTATCCAGCCTGAAAGACGACATGAACGCCTTCATTCTGGGTCACGGTTTGAGCCGCTTCCAGGGCTACGTGACCGAAGAAGTCCACAGCGTCATGTGGGACCCGCGGGACAATCCTGAGAGCTGGAAGGACTTCGTCGAACTGGCAAAGAAGGCGGGCGCGCAGTTCCTCTCCATGGACGAAGAGGTGCTGGAGCGCGACGAGCTGGACTACCTCATCCAGCGGCTGCAGCATGCCAGCTTCCCCAGTGACGGCGACCTGGAAGAAGCGCGCTGGTTGCGCAATTACCTGGGCAAGACCGGCTTCATCCAATTGGGCTGGCCGCACCAGGGCATCATGTTCCTGTTCGAGGCGACCACCGAGTGGTACGAGCGCTACCAGCACCTGCTGGACCTGGTGGAGGACTTCGGGACGATGGCGATCGACGACACCGACCAGGATGATGAACGGTAGTTTCTCGTTTATGAATGCAGAACGATGCCCTTCGTGCATCGCCGCTTTTTATCAGGGCGCGTCGTTAGACGTGCCGAATTTGGCTGAATTATGGATGTGGGCTTCAGCCCCTGCCCGCGAAGTTCTCGCGGGGCTGAAGCAATCGCTTCTGGAGCATCAATTGTTCTTGACATTTACAAGGCAGCAGGGCGATCGGACAATGCAACTAGTTAACGACATCAACAACAACGCAAAAGCAGCTAAGAAAATGCGCTTACCCTGGTGGGGCGTGTTGAGTGGGATTATTGGCTCTACGCTTAGCGCTTGGCTGTTCGATCACTTTGGAAGGCTTGATCTTGCGTTGCCAACACTGATTAGCATCGGGACGCTTGGTTTCGCCGTTGCTTTAAGGTGGAAACTGAGGCGGCACGTGTGGTTTTGTATCACCATGATCATCATCGCGGCTCTTCATGTTCCATTGATTTTATTTGTCCCCTGGACCACCAAGTGGGTTCCCGCCCCCGTGCTTGTCCCCTTCTGCGTCGCGGATTTGTGCGCAATGCTCGCGATTCTTTCCGTTGTCGGGAAATTCGTGGAAGGACCGAAAACCTCTGAAAGATAAGGCGTCAACGCAACTTTAGAGCCGTATCATTTCCTTGGTACTGATCTAATTAGATCAGTACCATTTCCTTTCATACCTCTGTGTCTCTGTGTCTCTGTGGTTCAATAAAGGAAACCGTGCGCTGGCTTCTCCGCAATGCCGATCCGCAATATGTGCAACGGCTGGCGCTGGAGATGAGCTTGCCGATCTGGCTGGCTCGTCTGCTGGCGGCGCGTGGCATCCTGACTGCCGAGCAGGCGCACAAGTTCCTTTCCCCGTCGCTGCAGGACCTGCACTCTCCCTACCTGATGACCGGACTCCGTGCCGCGGTCGAGCGTTTGCGCGCCGCGATTGAGCGCGGCGAGACCGTGCTCATCTATGGCGACTACGACGTAGACGGCACCACGGCCATCGTCATCCTGAAGACCGCGCTGGAGCTGTCCGGAGGCAAGGTGGAATACAAGGTGCCGCACCGCATTCGCGAAGGGTATGGCATGCGCGACGAAGTCATCGAGCAGGCGGCCGAGCGCGGCATCCGCCTCATCATCAGCGTGGACACCGGTATCCGCGCCTTTGCCGCAGCCGACACGGCGGCGCGATGCGGGACCGACCTCATCGTTACCGATCACCATCTGCCGCAGTCCGAGGGCGTGCCCAAGGCGCTGGCGGTCGTCAATCCCAACCAGCAGGGCTGCGAATATCCGAGCAAGTCGCTGTGCGGCGCAGGAGTCGCATTCAAGATTGCGCAAGCGCTGTTGGTGGAGAGCGGACGGGAACGGCTGCTGCCATCGTTCCTGAAGATGGTGGCAATCGCGACCATTGCCGACGCGGTGCCGCTGATTGGCGAGAGCCGCGTCTTTGCCAAGCTTGGACTGGAAGGGTTGCGCAAGCCGGTCAACGCCGGGCTGCGCGCCCTGCTGGCTAACTGCCAACTGGATGGCTCGCGTCCGCTGAGTGCCGGCGACATTGCCTTCCGGGTTGCGCCGCGCCTGAACGCTGCCGGCCGCATGGATATTGCCGAGCGCGTCATTGAGCTGTTTACCGAGAAGGATGCTGGCAAAGCGGCCGAGATGGCGATGCAGCTCAACCAACTGAACGGCGATCGCCAGCAGGAAGAGCAGCGCACGTTGGACGAGATCCAGCAGAAGATCGAGTCGTCGCCCGGAATGAAGGAAGCTTACTGCCTGGTGGTCGATGGCGAGGGCTGGCATCGCGGCGTGATCGGCATCTGTGCCACCAGGGTCGTCGAGCGCTACCATCGGCCGGCGCTGGTCTTCTCCTGCGACGACGGCGAGGCGCATGGCTCGGGGCGCTCGATTGGCCCGTTTCATCTGCTGGAGGCGCTGGAGTCGTGTCCGGAGCTGTTCACGCGCTTCGGTGGGCACTCCCACGCTGTGGGATGCGCGCTTCCGGTGGAGCGTCTTCCCGAACTGCGATCGCGGCTGGACAGCTATGCTCGGCAGCGGCTGACGCCGGAAGACTTCATTCCGGTGCTGGATTACGACGCTGAGATCTCGCTGGAGGATGTCAAACACGACTTCTGGCTGGCGCTGCAACCGCTGGAGCCGTTTGGCTCCGGCAATCCCGTGCCGGTGTTCGTCGCGCGCAATGCGAAACTGGTGCAGCCGGCTCGTGTGCTGAAGGAAAAGCACCTGAAGCTGCGGGTTGTTCCGGGCGGTCCGTCGGCCAAGGAGCGGCGCTTTCAACGGGCGCAGGATGTTTTAGGCTGGCGCATGGCAGAGCGCGCGGCGCAGGATCCGTTGCTGGCGGGCGATGTGCTCGACCTGGCATTCACCGTGGACTACAACGAGCATCCGGAGTTTGGCGGAGTGCAGCTCAACCTAGTGGATTTTGCGCGGGTCGCGCCGGTGGCTGCGGCCGCAAGCGCGGCGGAGAGTCGTTAGAGATCTCGTAACCGTAACGTCGATACCAAAAGGCAAAGCCGGAGTCAATTGACTCCGGCTTTTTCCCCGAAAGGAGGGCCCGTTACAGCATGCGACGAAGAATTGCGAACTCAATAAAAGGGAATCGACAGGATCCAGAAATATTCCCGACAGAGTTTTTTGCACGTTGATAACCAAATGCCTTGGCCGTAAGTATCTGAAACATTACAGGACTGTATCAACGGTGGCGATAGAACTGCAAAGTTTTGCACTTCTAGCTGCAAAGCCCTTCTCCATAGGAGCCCTGCGAGCCTGGGCCAGGCGACGAGCAGACACCTGGCCCACTTTACAGGGCTGCGGCGCGGGCGTAGTATTCGCAACCAATGGAGATGGTGCTGGAACAGGTATGCGCGAGCTGCGGCAACCGCCGCTTGCCCTATGGAAGGTTCTGTCTCTTCTGTGGGGACTTGCTCGCCGAGCCTGCCTCGCCAGCCGTAATCGCCAAGCCGCCATCCAACACCGTGACCAGCCCGCCTGACACCATCGAATACGCAGGGTTTTGGCTCCGAGTGTGGGCCGGCGCGGTTGATGTCTGTATAGAAGCGCTGGGAGCGTTGCTGCTGACCTTGGCAATCGATATTGTGCTGCGCCGATTCGGACGGGGATTCGGCATTGACCCATGGGACTCGAAGGTCTTCACCGGCGTCAGCTTCATCCTGATTCTCGCGGTTGGCTCGTGGCTGTATTCTGCGTTCTTCGAAAGCTCCTCGTGGCGCGCGACCCCGGGCAAGCGTCTGCTTGGCCTGCAAGTCATTACCGCTGACGGCGGCCGCGCTTCCTTCGGCAAGGTCACGGAGCGGCATCTCATGAAGTTTCTGTCGCTGTTCTGCCTGACCATCGGCTTCATGATGTCCGGTTGGACCAAGCGCCGCCAGGCGCTGCACGACATGCCCTGCGACTGCCTCGTCATTCGTGTACCGGTGAAGAGCTTCACGCTCCTCAGGCGATAAACGGAAATCTCTGCCGCCGAGCGTGCTCATAGCGGTTGGGTCGCGTCCCAGCGATGGCGTAATATCGAACTAGATGTTCCAATCGTTAGCTCAGGTACGCAAGTGGCTGGTGGTAAGCGTCTGTCTGCTGGTAGCCGCTGTCACGCTGTCGTACTGGATCGCCCGTTCTCGCGTTCAGCCCCTTCTGCACAACGTTCCCAAAGCTCTGGGCTTTGACATCCAGCAGACCAGTGATGGCTTCTCGCTCTCCAAGTCGGAAGCCGGACGCACCCTGTACACCATTCGAGCTTCCAGAGCTGTGCAGTTCAAAGCCGGAGGTAACGCCGACCTGCGCAATGTGCACATCGTGGTCTATGGCCGTAAACACGATCGCTATGATCAGATTTACGGTGACCAGTTCACCTACGATCCCAAGAGCGGCGACATTACGGCCGTTGGAGAAGTGCATATCGATTTGCAAGAAAATGCCGAGGGCCCCAGCAAGCCGGACCAGGCTCCGCCACAAGAGCTAAAGAACCCGCTGCACCTGGTCACGCATTCCCTCACCTTTAATCAGAAAACTGGCACGGCGCACACCGATGAGCTTGTGGAGTTCCGGACGGAGCAAGCCTCCGGTTCGGCCAAAGGCGCATATTACGACTCCAAGCAAAACGAGCTGGAACTGAAGTCGGATGTCCATGCCGTAACTACCGGCGCCCATCCTGCAACCATCACCGGCAGCAGCGGGATCATCCAGAAAGTGCCGCGGCAGGCGGTCCTTTTGAATGCCAAGATCGACCAACCAGAGCGGACGCTGACCGCCGACAAAGCGACGTTACTGTTCGAGCTGGACAACACCGTGAAGCACGCGATTGCGGAAGGTAACGTCCACATCCAGGCGCGAGGTTCCGCGGTGGTCGATGTGCTGGGGCCACGCGGCGATCTCAACATGGGACCGAACAACGCCCTGCAGCAGGCGGTCATCTCCGGCGGGGCGAAGTTCGACAGTCACGGCAGCGGCGTTGCCCACGGCTCAGCCGACACGTTCATTCTCGATTTCGAAGACCAGAACCAGCCGTCGCGGTTTCACATGGTGAAAAACGCCCGCATGAAGCAGGAGCCGCAGCCGGACAAGCCCGGGACCAGTGGACAGCCGATTGAGATTGCGGCCGATCAGCTTGATTTCCAACTGGTGAACGGGAACCAGCTCCAGAGCGGCGACACCGTGGGCAAGGCCTGGATCACCATCCTGCCGAAGCCGGCAGGCTCGAAACCAGCGCCGAGCGAGGCCAAGAAGAGCCAGGACATGGGCGGTAGCAATTCCACCACGGTTGCCACAGCGGGCAAGTTCCACGCTACCTTCGACGACAGCAATCACCTCCAGACGCTGCGCGGATGGCCCGACTCGAAAATTGTTTCCAGCACGCCTGGTGATCCCGACAAGGTCAGCACTGCCGATAAGCTCGACGTAACCTTCGGACCTGATGGCGGTGTACAGAAGCTGATCCAGACCGGCAACTTCGTGTATCACGAACCTTCCGGCAATCCCAACGCCGGAGGCCGGGCCGCGTTTGCTGACGTGGCCACGTACACGCCGGACGACTACATGCTGTTGCTGGTGGGATCGCCGCGCGTGATTGACGGGGGCATGACCACGACCGCTGTCCATATGCGGATGAATCGCCAGACCAGCGAAGGCTTTGCCGACGACGATGTGAAGACCACCTACAGCGAATTGAAGCCGCAGCCCAACGGCGCACTGCTGGCGACCTCCGATCCCATACACGTCACCGCTCAGCACATGGTTGGGGTGAAACAGCCCGGCATCGCCCACTACACGGGGAACGTGAGGCTGTGGCAAAGCGGCAATGTGGTGCGGGCGCCGAAGATGGACTTCGACAATGAGAAGCGCGCGATCTTTGCCGATTCGGACAAGTCGCAGATCGTCTCCAGCCTGTTCGTTCAGCAGTCGGCGGACGGCAAGCTCAGCCCGGTGGACGTGACCGCCGACAAGCTGACCTATGTTGATGAAGACCGGCGCGCGCGCTATACCGGCAACGTGCTCGTAAAGAGCACAATCGGAACGGTGACCACGCAGCAACTGGATGTGTATTTGAAGGCAGCCGATCCGGACAGCGCGAATAGCAAGGACCAGACGCAGGCACAAAAGCCTGCGCAGCAGAGAGGACCGATGTTGCCCGGCTCGGACGCGCCCAGCAAGATTGACCATATGGTCGCAATCGGAAGGGTTGTGGTGACCGAGCCAAACCGTCGTGCCGTGGGCGACCGGCTGGTCTATACGGCTGATGATGCCAAGTACGTCTTGACCGGCAAAACTCCTAGCATTTTTGATGCCGAACACGGCACAGTATGGGGCGATTCGTTGACTTTCTACAGTCACGATGATAGGGTTTTCGTTGAGAGTAAGCGTTCTTCTCCCACCATTACACGCGCTCGTACCACGAAGTAAATGCAGACTTTATCGGCTGAGGAG
>Ga0181532_10000972_pt1 | contig 28662 bp, 24 predicted proteins | sample PEATcosm2014_Bin_33_FD_119768 | JGI IMG/M metagenome (GOLD analysis project Ga0181532, IMG submission 119768) | Peatland microbial communities from MTU Mesocosm Facility, Houghton, MI, USA - PEATcosm2014_Bin11_30_metaG | ecosystem: Environmental > Terrestrial > Soil > Wetlands > Peat | place...
CCGGTTTCGCGACTACACGTCGAAGTGAAAACGCAAAAATCGTCAACCTAATCCAGCTCTGACTTTCGCTGTTGGACCAAGTGCTCAGTGAGCTCTGCAATCTGGTTGTCAATCAATCTGATTTCAATTGCAAAGCAGGTTTTCAGAGGATTCTTGGAATATTCCCTGAGCAACAGATTCCGCTTGGCTTTCAATTCGTCTCGAACTCTCTTTTCACTGGTTGCGGGTTTTTGCATTGTAGATCAAGCCTTCGCCTTGTTGAAATGCTGGAAGGAACATCACACGAAGTCGCACGCGGAAACGGCCTTCAGCTTTGGTGCGGCGGGAGACCGCCAGACAAGCGGTCACGCGAGCCGCCGAAGGCGTGAACGCGGAGTTCACCGTCAACGACCGCGGTGAGAAGTGGGTTCAACGCTGGAAGGGTCGTGCTGTCGTATCTGTCGGCATCTTCGGCGTTTTTCCAGAAGGTATAGACATAAACTATTTTTCCATTCTCTGAGATGACGATGAGGTGGTCGAGAAAGCCTTTATGTTTGCGAAACAGGGGGATCACCTCATGTTCGACTTTATTAAGGAATTGGCTGGCGGATTCTGGCTTCAAGCATAGAGAAACCTTGCGAGCGTACATAGGACTCTCTGTCTTTCTACCAATGGAGGGGTTCAGGCGGACAGTAACTGGTCTCGAAAGCCTGAGCGTGGCCTCGAATGGTGTTGTGCGAGAATTTCCAAGAGCCAGTCTCGCTTTTCGGCAATCTGGGAAGGAAATGTCCGCAGAGCTTATCGCAATGACAATTTGAAAACTGTCCAATATTGAACAGTCCTCAAAAATTGGGTAGTTGCATACTTTGCCCACATACACAGATTAGCCTGCACTCCGGGGCTACTCGCAATTCCCCTGATCGGGGAATAAGGGGGAGGCGGGAGCAGACCCGACCTGACTTGCCTCCCCTACCTATTTCAAAGCCGAAATAGATTCGTATAGAGACACTGCGAGCCCTCTAGGTCCTGGTAAAGCCGAAATCGGAGATGTCCGGCCTAGTACTTGACTTCTCCTGTTACCCGACCAGGAGTTAGCGGGCTAGCTCTTCATGCATACGCAGTCTACACAGGTGCCGTACAATGCGCCCAGGCAGCAAAGACGACCGCGTACTGGAGAAATTGTCGTGACGATAGAAAAGGCTTGGAAACTGGCCGAGCATTGGATTGCGGCCTGGAACGCTCATGACCTAGACCTGATCATGACGCACTATGAAGATGCAATCGAGTTGATCTCTCCGGTTGCCGCACAGCTCCTGGGGACGCCTGACGGTAAGGTGGTTGGAAAGGCAGATTTGAAAGCTTACTTTCAGCGAGGACTGGAAGCCTATCCGCAACTGCATTTTCGCCTTGCGGACGTATTCTTAGGTGTGAGCAGCGTGGTGCTAATGTACACAAATCAAAAGGGGACACGCACAGCAGAGTTCATGGAGTTATCGACGATTGGAAAAGTGACACGAGTTGTGGCGAACTACAGTGCTCAGTAGATAAAGCCAAGTACTGGGAGCCATGTTACCACCAAGGCCTACTTGATCTGCTCGACCAGCATCTCTCTACCGGTCCTATCGGAGAACGTCATATTCACACTACCTGTGTCCACAGTCCACTTCTCGATCCCGCTCTGCGCCAAGCCCCTGGACATCTCTAGGTAAGTCGTCTCGTGCCGCTCGTGCCGACGCAGGTGCTGAAGGAACGTCTCGCGTCGACCGGTTTCAGCGACGGGAAGCACCTCGTGCACAGGCGGGGAGACGACGCTATGGGCGCCTTGCCCGAAATACTCCGAATGGCCGTCGGCCAAGTAGGAATCGTACCGCTCGGCGCCGAGCGTCTTAAGCGCCAGCACATACTCCGGGAGCGTCTTCGCGCTCCCGAGCCGGGCATGGAGGTCATTGATTCGCTCGATGGTAAACATGATCGAGGCAGCCTTTGATACCAGCATGCACTAACCCGCCGAATTTGCTACGACCTCTGCAAACCGTGCCAGCCGTCGTCCAACGTGAAGCTGTTTCGTTAGCTCATACTGACCGCATCTATATTTGCCATAACTGCACTCTGTCAAGTGTGGTTTCACCAGTGGCTCCGCGATTACCTACCCAGTTCGCCCCATTTTGCCCAACTATCAAAAACGTGGAGGTCAAAACTCCAAAGCGCTCGGCGAACATCGTTCGCGGTCCGTCTTGACTGCGCTGCGATAATGCATCTTGCTCTCTTCTCTTTAGACGCAGGGGCATAGACGGGATAATTGCATCTTCTGCCATACGTTCTGCCATACAGCCTCGCATTAGCCGCCAATCGCGGCTCGGAAAACCCAGAAGGGATTTGAAAACCTCTGGCTGATTATACGGGCCCTTAAGACGGAGCGGACGCGCGACCTGAAGTCAGGTGTTTAGCAGGCGGCAGGAGTCAGACTCTTCGTCGAAAGTTAGATCTGGCTCTGGGGAATCGGTTTCAGGGATTTTTGCTATGGGACGCCCCTCCGCGGCTGGCTCGGGCGCTGGGGGCTCTGAGAGAGCTGGACTTCTTTCGTTGATGAAGGGCGTGAGCCAGGGACTCTGCAGTGCGGCTAAGGCAAGTTCTTCTTCGAGGTAGTTGTAGAGCGAATCTGCCAACTCCTCTCGTGCTTTGTCCACGTAGTTTTCCCCATGCTTTCTTCGGAGCGATTCAAAGATAGACCGTGCGGTTGTTGCACCCACCTTTGCTTCAATGAGGTTTCGGGGCTTGCCGGACTTGTAGATCCTAAGTGCATTGCGGAACGTGAGCAGTGAATCGCCTTGGCGCTCATCGATGCCTTCGGCAAGTGCCTGTGCAAACTGCGTTTGGAAATCGGATCGATCTTTGAGGTTCTGCTCGAGTTCCGCGAACTGTGTTATCAGTGTTTTTTTCAGCTTCTTGACATCGGCCGCATTGGAATCCCACAGTTTCTGGACTTCCTTGGCTAAAACCCGTGCGTATTCGTTGCGCATTTGAACAGTAGTTCCTGCCATCGAGGTTTTTGTCTGTTCGTCGATCATTTTGAGGCTGAATCTGACAACAAAGATAAACACGCCTGTCAGGATCAGTCCCATGATTCCCAGTGTCCACATTTGCATGTTGAGGACTTTTTGGTAGTAAGACTCGTACTGCTTCTGCGTACGTGTGATGTAGTCCTTTTCCATCACTGCGCTGCTTGCGGCTTTTTCGGCGGCGTCGGCGCGCTCCTCGAGTTTCTTGATGCGCTCTTCCTGAGTGGAGCGCGAGACTTTTTGTGGCTGCTCAGAACGAAGGGCGGGGCTGAAAAAAGCGAGAACCGCACCCAGAACCAGGATGCGTTGGCGAATGATAGTCACGGTTTCGACTCCTGGCTGGTCCTCCCAATCTAGTTGCTGGAGGATGTGGTGTCACTATTTGGAGCCGGGCGCGGTGTCCGAAAGGATACCGGCCGGAAGGGCTAGACGTTTCGATTGGCGATGGCATCGAGCGTTCTCAAATCCTGATTCACCAGGCAAGTTGGATTTACTTCCGGATTGACCGTCATAAAATAAACATGACAAGCGCCCACGGGCGGACCAGAGCCGCTGCCAGGTGTAACGTTTTATCAGCCGCCCGCAAGGCGTACTCCCGGGCGCCGATTTCGGTAAAGAAGCGGAAGTGGAAGCCGGCGACAAACCATCCGTGGCACGAACCGCCCCGCCCGGAGGTGCAGAAGTGAGCCAGTAAGCTGGCGGCCACGGCGCCGCGCTCGTCGTTGGCGTGGCCCTACGCTTCGCCCTAAACGCTCCGCCCTGCGGGCTACGCGGGGCTGCGCTCCGGGCCATGCCAACAAGTCAGAAAAGACAGGGATGCGTAGGTCGACCGAGAAGAGGATCGTCGTTCCTGGGGCTTGCAAGAGAGAAATTTTCCAGGGAAACAGCCAAAAGAAGCACAAAGAGGTATAAAACAAAAAAACGGCCACTTCTATTGAGGTAAGGAAGGGGACATTTCTAAAGAGGTTTGACATTCTCGTGCAAATTCGTTGAGTCCTGAGCAGAGGAAGAGTACGATGCGTGAACTAAAGGTCCAAATCGCGAATTCCGGGTTATAGTCCGCGCGCCGCGAAGTTGAGGTTGGATGCGAGAGGAGGGCCCAGGAGATGAGCGACATCGTAGAGACAAAGACGATTGGCAGCGTACTGGATATCGTCTCGAGGCGCGACTTTATTAAAGGGGTCATCGCCGGCGGCGCGGCAGTTTCCTCGGCAGGCTACCTGTTCCGCGCCTCCACCCTGCTAGGGTCTGCTCGCGGCACGGGCGAAAGACTCCTCACCCTCAACGTCAACGGGCAGCAGCGCCGAGCCGACGTTATGAGGCAAGAAACGCTGGCCTGGACACTCCGCCACAAACTGGGGCTGACCGGCACGAAGCTTGGGTGCGACCGAGCCGAATGCGGCTCTTGTACCGTGCTGATCGACGGCGTGCCGCACTATTCTTGCTCGGTGCTCTCACATACGCTGCGCGACAAGAAAGTCCTGACAATCGAAGGGCTGGCGAGCTCCGATGGAACACTTCACGCGGTTCAGCAAGGCGTCATCGATGAACAGGGCTTCCAGTGCGCGTTCTGCATGCCGGGTTTCATCATGGCAGCGGTGGCATTCCTGAAGACGAATTCTAACCCTACCCGGATCGAACTGGCGCAGGGCCTTTCGGGGAATCTGTGCCGGTGCCAAGACTACGACAAAATCCTCACGGCAATGATGCGCGGCGCGGAGAACATGAGGAGGGCAAACCGTGCCTGAGAACAATGCCAAATCTATTGCGCCGAATGAGCGCGTGTACGGGGCCGGACACAAATTGGTCGGTAAGAATTACGTAACTGCCGACCTCTACGCGAAAGTTACTGGGCAGGCAAAGTACGCGGAGGACTATCACGCCGAGGGAATGCTTTTCTGCAAGTTGCTCCTCAGTCCCTTGCCGCACGCACGCGTGAAGCATCTCGAAGTTCACCAAGCGCTAGCAATGCCCGGCGTGAAAGCGATTCTAACTGCGGACGAGCTTCCGCCTCCGGCCGATACACTCACCGACAATGGCACGGTGATTCGGGCCAACCCGAAGAGCGAGAAGGCTCTTACTATGGAGCCGCTTTACCAAGGCGAACCGATTCTCGCTGTGGCCGCAGTCGACGAACTCACGGCAGCCGACGCCATCGAAAGGATTCGAATCGATTTTGAGCCGCTGCCCTTCGCCATCGATCCGCTTGAAACCTTGCGACCCGGTGGCCCGAATCCCAGAACGGACGGAAACATCTGGGTGCAGTCTCCAACGCCAGCGGCCGTGGCGGGAGCTCCGCCGCCTGCCCCTCCACCTCCAACGATCGGAGTGCTCAAGTGGACCGAGGCGGAGTTCGCCGATGCGAAGTACGGGCGCCTGCCGATGGGGAAGACGCCCGACGAATGGTCGTACGGTGACATAGACGCAGGATTCAAGAATGCGGCGCTCGTCCTCGATGAAACGTTTGTGACGCCGGATACGAGCCACCAGCCGCTTGAAACGCGCAGTGCGCTGTCCTACTGGCAGAACGGGAAGGTCTACGTTCACACGGGCACGCAGAGCACCGCGCAAACCGTTCCTGCCATTGCAAGATGGCTGAACATGGATGTGAGCAAAGTTGTCCTCGTTAGCGAATATACGGGAGGTGGCTTTGGCAGCAAAGTGACGGCAGGCATTTCGCTGATTATTCCTGCGCTCCTATCGAAGAAGGCCAATGCGCCGGTGATGATGCGGATCAGCCGGGAGGAGGAAACTTTCATCGGACGCGCGCGGCCTAGTCTGCTAGGGCGCATGAAAGTTGGCTTCTCCAAGGACGGGCGGATCATCGCGCTCGACATGTTCGTTATCTCCAACAACGGCCCCTATGACGCAAACGGCGATGTCCCCACATCGGGCCGTATTGTGTCTCTCTTGTATCAACCACAAGCCATGCGCTGGCGCGGAGCCACTATTCTGACCAATACGCCGCCCAGAAGTGCGCAGAGCTCACCTGGCGGCCTGCAGGGCATCGTGATTTTGGAGCCCATCATTGCGAAGGCGGCGCGCAAGCTCGAACTCGACCAAGTCGCCATCCGCCGAATCAATTGTCCGGAGGGCAAGGCGCCTTTCGGGCCGGAAGTGAAAGGCAAGCGGCCTTATGCGACGAGTGCGTTCCTCAAGGAAGCCCTCGATCGTGGGGCAGAACAGTTCAAATGGAGCGAGCGGGCTACTCGCACGCCGAGGCGGATCGGTACAAAGGTGCGCGGCGTCGGCGTATCGCTCAGCTGTTATGTCGGCGGCACGATCGGCTTCGATGGTCTCCTCGTCATCAAGCCGGATGGCCGAGTGAACTTCCAATCCGGAATCGGCAACCTCGGAACAGAGTCGGTGATCGACGTACATCGCGTGGGAGCCGAAGTTCTCGGGGTGCCGTGGGAGAAGTGCGACGTTACATGGGGCGACTCGTCAAAGAACCTTCCGTTCACTTGCGTTTCAGGCGGCAGCCAGACGACCCACGCAATGACCCGCGCTGCATACGCGACCGCGATGGATGCCCGGCAAAAGCTCAAGGAGATTGCAGCCAAAAAACTCGGCGGCAAGCCAGAGAATTACGATGTTGCCAACGAGCGTGTATTTCGGAAGGGCGGCGGCGCCGGCATGACTCTGGCGCAGGCCGCAAAGTATGCAATTCAACTTGGCGGCATCTACGATGGCCACGAAGTATCCGCCGACCTCAATCGGCGAACTAAGGTGTCAGCGTCGGCGCTTGCGGGCCAGGGCCTATTGGCAGCCGCAAAGGATAATTACCCTCGCGATGGCGCGACATTTTCCTACGTTGCCAGCTTTGCCGAGGTCGAAGTAGATGTGGAGACCGGCAAGTACGACATCGTCGATTTCCTCGCCTACGCCGATGTAGGCTCAGTACTTCATCCCCGCTCGCTTGGCGGCCAGGTGCTGGGCAGGTCGGTTCTGGGCATTGGGCATGCGATTGGCCAAAAGTGGGTGTACGACCCTCACTACGGCGCCATGCTTTCGACGCGCTTTTATCAGAGCAAGCCACCAACAATTTTGGACGTGCCAGTCAACATGCAATGGGCGGCGGTCGATATTCCTGATCCGGAAACGCCGGTCGGTGCCCGCGGCGTAGGCGAGCCGCCCGTTGGCGGGGGGTGCGCCTCGATCTTGAACGCGCTGTCGGACGCCCTTGGTGATGAGATTTTTCAGCGCGCGCCCGTCAACGCGGACACCATACTCACGTCCCTCGAAGCGGGACATCCCATGCAACATCCCTTAATGGCGCATATATAGGGATGATGCGAGAGGAGAGACCATGGCTGTAATTCGAGACGTCATGCCGGCTTTCGAGCTGATTCAGCCGAGCTCGATTGCGGATGCGCAAAAGGTGCTCGAGCAGCAGGGCGAGAATGGCTGGGTGCTGGCCGGAGGCATGGATAGCTTCGACTGGCTCAAGGACCGCATCAAGCAACCAAAGGTGGTGGTCGATTTGAGCGGGATCGCGGAACTCAAGGGAGTTCGAACCACAGCCGACGGCATTGAGATCGGTGCGATGACCACGCTCACGGAAATAGTCCAGCATCCCGTCATCAGAGAGAAGTACAAGCTGCTGGCCGACAGCGCGGAATTGGTGGCCTCGCCCCAGATCCGGAACCAGGGCACGATCGGCGGCAACGTGTCGCAGGACGCTCGCTGCTGGTACTACCGTGCGGGATGGCCTTGCTACCGTGCCGGTGGAAATATCTGTTATGCCGACACGCCGGAGGGTCGCAACCGCGAGCACGCGATTCTCCAAGCAGACCGCTGCGTGGCCGTAAATCCCTCGGATTCGGCTCCGGCCCTGATCGCACTGAATGCCAAATTCGTGATGCGCACGCCCAAGGGTGAGCGCGTCGTGGACGCCGAGGACTATTTCATCGGACCTGAAATCGACATTACACGACTGCACATCCTGAAACCTGGGGACCTGCTAACGGCGATTCGAATTCCTACCATATGGGCAGGCGCGCAATTCTATTTTGAGAAAGTGCGGGACCGAAACGTCTGGGACTTTCCGTTGCTCAACGTGGCCTCAGCGATGGTGGTATCAAGTGGCCGCATCGAGCGAATCCGCATAGCGGTGAACGCCGCGGCTGCTCGACCTCTGCGCTTGAAGGGTGTCGAAGACGCAGTCCGCGGCAAACCGCCGAATGCAACAACCGGAGAAATGGCAGGGAAACTGGCGGTACAAGGAGCTGTTCCTTTGCAGTTCAATGCTTACAAGATCCCGCTGATGAGAAACCTGGTGAAACGCGCGATCGGAGGCGTGGAGGAGGCAAGATGGACCCCCTACAATGGGCAATAGATCCGTGGGGGAAAATTGTCCCTATCCACATTGCGTGGTTCTTGATTTGGGTGGCGGCGATAGCGGGATTGCTTTTCGTTATCGTCCATGCAATTTTCGTGCGGTATTTCGCGAAACCCAGGCAGTTCGAACCTGATGGCGCTCCGGTAGTCCCCGCCCAGATCCCCGAACACGTCCCCCGGCACTCGCTGACTGCCCGAGCATTTCACTGGATCATGGCCACCTCCATGTTCACATTGCTTTTCACCGCTTTTCTCCCGAATTTGGGTTTTCAGTTCGATTGGGTCACCTATCATTGGATCGCAGGCTCCGTCTTGACCATCTCCATCCTGTTTCACATCATCCACGCGTCCTTCTTTATGGACTTCTGGTCGATCTGGCCGGACAGGATTGATCTGCGGGACGCACGGAGAAGAGTCCTACGGTTTGTCGGGAAGACGGTGCCACCGCCGGAGAGATTCGCCAAGTATCCTTTAGAGAACAAGCTCTACCACGGTGCCATCATCGTCGCAGGTGTGTCCTCGATCGTAACCGGTGTGCTCATGATGTTTCGCGTGCGTACGATCTTTTTCCCCCGCAATCCGTACCTGTTCAGCGACATGACCTGGGGGATGATGTATGTGTTGCACGGGCTGGCGGGCGTCGGACTCATCGCGTTGATCATGGTGCACGTCTACTTCGGAATTCGGCCGGAGAAGCGCCCGATCACGAAATCGATGATCTTCGGGTGGATGAGCCGCGACTTCTATCTTGAGGAGCACGATCCGAAGCGTTGGCCCATCGAGATCTCGAGTTCGTCGAGGGAATCTGCGGGAACGCGGGGCGAGGACTGACAAATGGTCACCCAAGTCTGGGAACGCTGCAACACCATTGAAGAGTGCTACGAGTTCATGCTGGCCTACGCCGCGCAAGGGCTTCCCAGTGACGAAGGCAGCCAGTCAGGTCGACAAATACGCGAATACCTGAGGCGCGCCGTGAGTGCCATCTCTGGCATGGCAGAGAGCTGTGCAACGGCGATAAAACAAGAACGCATTGAGCCAGCTGAACGATACCATGCATTCTTCGTGGTGCTCGACCGCGACGCCCGCGACTCGGTGGCAGCCATTGAGCTAGTTCTGGCCCAACCCGCCATCAGCTCTCAATTGGTCGACAACCTCAATGCATCGATCCATCTCCGCGCGCTGCTCACCGACGTGTTTCTCGTGAGCGAGACACTAAAACGGCAACCTGTCCCGGCCAAGCGAGTGCATACTGCTTGAGAGACCAGAAGATGAACTCCACCGGCGAACTACGATTGCCAGGAAAGCGGCTGCTGATTGTTACTGAACGCTAACCCAAAACCGCTGCCGGAAAAAAGCATTCCGGCTATTGCGGGCTACTGTTTTTCACCACTTTTTGGGCTTTTTAGCGCTTTGCGGGACTTCACAGCGCTTCACTCGCGAAGTTTGAAAGCTCGCGGTAGTAAAGGTGATAGCGGCAATTTCCTTTATAAAACGAGGGTTGCTGAAAGGCTGGAGTTTAAGTCTCCCCTCTCCGCCAGAATTCTTTATCCCCCACATCTTCATGAAGATGCGTCATGTGAAATCAACGGGCTATTGTCCGGGCTAGTATTTTCGTTTGGGTGTGCTCGTAGCCCGATTCTGTAGCCCGAGGTGTGAAGTGTTGTGTTTTGTTGTGGAGGCTGAGGGAGATGAACTCTCGGCCGCGCATGTTAAGCGCGAAGCTTATTAGGTTTCCTTTTGATTGCACTCCGTCCAACGCGCAGTAACGTCGCCTGTTACAAAAATACTGGAGGGCTTGATGTCTCAGTGAATGATTCCCTTGGTGTGAGCCGCGTCCAGGGCGTCTGCCACATCAATCGCGACTTCCAGCATCCTCTCCACCTCGATCGGCCGACCCGCGATCAGATGCTTCAAAGTCTTGCCCTCCAGATACTCCATCGCAATGAACCGTCTGCTACTATGTTCACCAATTTCGTAGATAGTGCAAATACTCGGATGGTTCAGGGCCGAAGCGGCCAGTGCCTCACGGTCGAAGCGATTCAACGCTTGTGGATCTGACGCAAACCCGTCAGGAAGGAACTTCAAGGCAACGAAGCGGTGGAGCTCGGTGTCCTCCGGCTTATAGACCACGCCAATTCCTCCACCGCCCAACATTCCGATGATGCAATAGTGCGAGATGGTTTGTCCGGTGAGCGCGTCGGTGCCTAGCATGGGCACACGTTAGGTTGGGCAAGAAGCCAAGTCAACGAACGCGTCAGGCGCAACGAAACAGCGCTTTGAAGCCGTAGTCCATGTGCTGCTGGATGTGGCAGTGAAACAGGGATAGGCCAGGCTGACCGGCGGTAAAATCGACGATCGCGCGACCGTAGTAAGGAACCACGACCGTATCCTTAATTACACCGGCAGTCTTTTTTCCATTGATCTCAGTCAATTCGAAACTGTGTCGATGAAGATGCATGGGATGAGCGTCATCGGTACGGTTGCGCATGACCAGCCGGTAACGCGTCCCCTGTTGGAGCATAAACTCGCGTTCGTGGGGATACGGCTTGCCGTTGATAAGCCATGAATTGAATTTGCCCGCTCCACCTGGAATCTTTTCAAACACCATTTCGATGGTTTGCTGCGGAGGGGGCGAAGTGGAGCTGGCAGTTCCGAAGATCGTGTAGTCCCATGCAAACTTGGGCGGATCGATCCATTGCGGTTGACGATGCTGCCCAGCGTACTCCAAGACGGCGCCGAGGCCGGACTCGCGGATGATCTTCTCTGTTGAGCCGAGAATCCAGATTCCCGGATTATTCATCTCGATCATTACATCGGCGCGCTCACCCGCGCCTAGGAAAATCGAATCGAGTTCTCTCGGAGAGGGCACCGAGTTTCCATCGAGCGCGATCACCTTCATTTTATGGCCAGCCAGCGCGATGCGGCGGTTTTCGATGGCACTTGCGTTGAGGAAATGAATCAACAGGCGCTGGCCCTCCCGGACGCGAAGCGGATCACCGGATCCAAGTGCCTTGTCGTTGATCGAGTAGGTCATGGAACCGACTTCAAGGCCATCGGGGTCTGTGTTCAGTGTGGCAGGCTTCTCGAGCAACGGCCCAACATGGGTATTGTCGTCTTCGTCATCCATGGTGCCGGTGAAGAATGGCTCCCAATCGCGCAGCGCAAGGAAAAGTTCCTGATCGTATTGGCCGAGGTTGTTGCTGCCCTCGACGTAGACAAAACCAAACTGGCCTGTATACGCCCCCTTATGGAGGTCAGCCATCGCCATGGCATGCGAGTGGTACCAGCGGCTTCCCGCCGGACGAGGGGTGAGTTGGAAACGGCGCCGGCCATGCGGTGGTACGAGCGGCGAACCCTCTTCCTCCGTGCCGTCCACTTCCGGCGGAATGAGCATGCCATGCCAATGCACGAGCTCAGGCGTATCGGTATCATTTATAACATCGACGGTAACAGGCTTTCCTTCCCGCATGCGCAACACGGGGCCGGGCGCGGAGTTGTTATAACCGATGGTCGAAAGAATTTGGGAGCGGTCGAGTTCGACAGTAACGGGCGCAATGCGAAGTGTATGATCGGCGTTGGTGTCGGAAGGCGGCCCGTGCGGTGCATCGGGCTGAGTGGCAAATGGCAGTCGCGCCATTCCGGCCTGCGCCAAGACTATGCCGCCGAGTTGGAGGAAGTGGCGCCTCTGCACAATCGTCGCTCTCGCACCGGCTGGACATTCTTGCATGGTCTCATGGTGAAAGTGGCGGGACAAGCTTGGGTGGAACATGGGTGGAACTGCAACCAAGGCAGGGGTTCTGTCGTCTAACCTATTCTCGCCCCTATTCTTCTCCGGGGAGGTTCATTATGAAGTTTGCGCGCACCGCACTGGCGAGTATAGGTGCCACTGTCTTCTGCGCGGGGCTTTGGGCTTTCCAGCGGACGGGCGACTTCGGCTTCGGCAATGATGACGCGCCAACGAACGTCAAAGCGGAATTCTACTGGTCGCGGTTGGCATACTCCTCAAAGCTGGCAAGCTTCGGTGGCTACGGGCGACACGGATGGCGGGGTACCTGGTCACGCGACTATCCTAAAGCGGACCGGCAGTTTCTGATCGCCATGCACCGGCTGACCCGTATCGACGGACGGCCAACGGAGCAGGTGGTTACGCTCTCTAACGATGACATATTTAACTATCCGTGGATTTACGCTGTCCAGGTGCAGAACTGGACGTTCACCGACTTTGAAGCCAAGCGATTACGCGAGTACTTGTTGAAGGGCGGTTTTCTAATGGTGGACGATTTTCATGGCACCGAGGATTGGGAAAGCTTCATGAACGGTATGCGCCAGGTTCTTCCCGACCGGCCAGTCGAGGATTTGCAAAGCGGGGATGAAATCTTCCACACCCTCTATGACATCGACGACAAGATGCAGATACCCGGAGAGCAGTACGTTTGGTCTGGCCGCACCTATGAGAAGGATGGCTACCAGCCGAAGTGGCGCGCCATTCGCGACGACAAGGGCCGCATCATCGTCGCCATCTGCCATAACATGCACCTGGGCGACGCATGGGAGTGGGCCGACGATCCGAATTACCCGGAGCCGTTTGCGTCGATGGCGTTTCGCGTGGGCCTGGACTACATCCTCTACGGTATGACGCATTAGTGCGGACCGCAGATCCGGCGAGAGGGCCAATCAGGGTAACAAAAAGATTTGCGCAAGTGGATTAGGGCTAGAAGGGTGGATGTTCCAATTCCTATTCAAGTACCCGGTTCCGGTATTCACGAAGGGACGGTTCGTGCTGCTCGCTGGTTGGCCGGCATGGGCTCTGGCAGTATTCATTGTACTCGCCGCCGGTGGACTTGCTTTGCTGATCCGCTGGAGGTTGCGTCGCGCAACGCCTGAACTGCGAAGCTGGCGCGGGTGGCTGATTTGGGGACTGCAGTCGACGCTGGTCGCACTGGTGCTCTTGCTGCTCTGGCAGCCGGCGATGTTGGTGAGCGAGTTGAATTCTCAGCAGAACATTATCGCTGTGGTCGTGGACGATTCGCGCAGCATGCGCATCGCAGACAGTGACGGGAAGACACGCGAAGCCGCGGCGATTGCGGCGCTTGAGAATGGTGTTCTCGCGGGTCTGCAAAAACGTTTCCAGACACGAGTGTACCGACTGGGTAGCGAACTCACGCGCGTCGATGGGCTGCGGAAGATCGCCCCGGTCGAGGCGGCCACACATATCGGGGAAGGTTTGAAGCGGCTGACCACGGAGACCGCGGACTTGCCGGTAGGAGCCATCCTCTTGCTCAGTGACGGCAGCCAGAATACGGCGGGGACCGGCGGCTCGGGAATAAGTTTGGATGCCATGCAGGCACTACGGGACCGGCGCCTGCCGGTGCACACCGTGGGCTTTGGCAAAGAGGAACCCGCGCCCGATATTGAGATTGAAGACGTCAGCGTGGCTGCGACCGCCACGGCCAACGCGCGCATCGCCGCAACCATCAGCCTGACGCAGCACGGCTATCCGGGCCAGAAGGCGAAGCTTACCGTGCGTGACGGTGAAAAGCCGCTCGCGGAACGCGAAATCAACCTGCCGTCTGATGGCCGCGTCCAGACCGAGCTGCTTTTCTTTCCCATCGGCGCCGCGGGTGCGAAAAGCCTGACGTTCCGCGTGGAACCGCTTCCCGGCGAAGAAAACCTGGCGAATAATACGGTAACTCGTCCCATTCTCGTAAGCGATGCGAAGAGAAGGATTCTGTATGTCGAAGGCGAGCCTCGCTGGGAATACAAGTTCATTCGGCGAGCGGAAGAAGATGATCCCACCGTGCGGTTGGTCTCCATGCTGCGTACCAGTGAGAACAAGATTTACCGCCAGGGGATTCGAGATGCGAGTGAGCTGGCGGACGGGTTTCCGTCGCGGCCGGAGGATCTGTTCGACTATGCGGGCATCATTATTGGTTCGGTGGATGCGAATTATTTTACGCCGTTGCAACAGGAACTGTTACGCGAGTACGTCGATCGCCGCGGCGGCGGCATTCTGTTTCTAGGTGGCCGCTATTCGCTCAGTGACGGAGGCTGGGGAGCGTCGAGCCTTAACGATTTGCTTCCCACCTTTCTGCCGGCGGGAATTCACAATTTTCATCGCAACGCCGCGACTGTCGAATTGACTCCGGAAGGCGTGGACTCGCCGATCACGCAGATATTGGATGATCCGGAGAAAAACGCGCTGCGTTGGAAGAAGCTGACGTACCTGGCCGACTATGAAGACCCCGGCGCTCCCAAACCGGGCGCCACGGTACTTGCCGATATAAATGCGGGCCGGCGCAAATTACCTCTGCTGATCACGGAGAGCTACGGCCACGGCCGCACCGCGATCATGGCAACTGGCGGAACCTGGCGGTGGCAGATGAGCGAGGCACCGGGCGATCCGTCGCACGATCTTTTCTGGCAGCAGCTCTTGCGTTGGCTGATCGCAGAGACGCCCGGGCCGGTTGTCGCTTCGATGCCCGAGCGGCTGCTGATGGATGAAGGGCAGGCGCGGTTCACGGCGCAAGTGCGCGACCAGCAGTTTCAGCAGGCTGCCAACGCACGTGTCACCGCTCATATTCTGGGGCCCGAAGGCGTCAGTGCGCTGGTGGACCTCACGCTCTCCGAGGAAACGCCGGGCATGTATCAAACCGAATGGACCGCCGAGAAGCCTGGCACCTACGTCGCGGAAGTCATAGCGGAATCCGCAGGCAAGCAGCCGCAGGAACTGGGGCGCGACGTCGTGACGTTTCAACGCGAAGATGGAGTCGCCGAAAATTTTCATACCGGGCAAAACCGGCATTTACTGGAACAACTGGCATCGGAGACCGGCGGCCGTTACTGGAAATCATCTGACTTAAAGAATCTTCCGCGAGATATCTCATACTCCGAGGCGGGCATCTCAGTTCGCAGCACGAAGGAACTCTGGGATATGCCGATTGTGTTTCTGCTGTTGCTAGGGCTGCCGATTGGCGAGTGGTTGCTGCGCCGGAAGTGGGGCGTGATATGAAGCGCGCTTTGCTCCTGGCGATGGCATGTGCGGTCGCGATCCAGGCGCGCGCCGCTACGTATTACGTCATCGTGGCCGGATTGGGTGGTGAGCCGGATTACGAGCAACGCTTTACGGCAGCCGCGAAGGATCTGGACCGGATCTTCAAAGCAGCGGGACCAACGGCGCACGTCTATACGTTGGCCGGGCCGCAGGCAACGGCAACGCAGTTGAACGAGACCATGAGCACAATAGCCCGAGATGCCAAGGGGGGCGACGACTTTGCGCTGATCCTGATTGGCCATGGTTCGTTCGACGGCGTTGAATATAAGTTCAATCTTGTGGGGCCGGATGTGACTGCTGCGCAGATCGCTGCGATGTGCGACCACATCGCGGCAAAGCGTCAGCTTGTGGTGGACACAACAAGCGCAAGCGGCGGTGCGTTGCAGGTTCTGGAGCGCCCGGGGCGCGCCGTGATCACCGCCACCAAATCAGGAACGGAAAAAAACGCCACGGTATTTGTGCGTTATTGGGTGGAGGCGCTACAGGATCCGGCAGCGGATGTTGACAAGAGCGACTCCATCAGCGCCATGGAGGCGTTTGCTTACGCCGCCAAGAAAATCGCGGCTTTTTATGATTCGCAAAAACGCCTCGCCACAGAGCACGCGGTTTTCAACGATGTCGGCACAGGTGAGCCCGTGCGCGAAGCCGGCAACGGCCAGGGCGCGCTCATGTCCAGCTTCACCCTGCTGCGCCTGGGCACAAGCCAGCAGGCGGCAAACGATCCGGCAAAGCGCGCGTTGCTCCACAAGAAAGAGGAATTGGAACAAAAGATTGACACGCTGAAGTACCAAAAAGCCGCCATGGATCCCGATGATTACAAAAAGCAATTGACAGACGCGCTGGTGGAATTGGCAAAAGTGCAGGAGGAGCTGGACAAATGAGAAGACTCCTTGCGCTCGCTCCAGTCTTCCTGTTCGTATCGGTTGCGTCTGTGCAGGCGGCCCTTCCAGCCGATTGCTGGGATCTGCGCAAGCATGGCCATCCAGTGGAGGCGCAAACGTGTTTTGAGAGTCTGACACGAGGCGGCGATACGTACTTTCGCGCCGAAGGTTTCTGGGGCCTGGAAGCTTGGGGCCAGGCGAACGAGCAGTTCCGCCTGGCCACGCAACCCGCAAGCAGCAAAGCTCTCTATAAAGTGCGATGGGGACTGTTGTTGCACGAGCGCTTCAACGATACCGACGCGGCGGGCCTCTTCCGCGAAGCGCTGGCAAAGGATCCGTCGAATGCCGGCGCGTATCTCGGACTGGCTGTAGTGTCTGCCGATGGATTCGATGGCAGAGCCGTGGAATATTTGACGAAGGCCATCCAGCTCGATCCGAAACTGGCAACCGCGCATGAACTCATGGCCGACCTTGCGCTCGCGAACGACGATCTTGACACTGCCACGACGGAGGCCGACAAAGCTATCGTGCTGGAGGACGATGCGCTTGATGCGATGGCCATTCACGCGGCAATTGAGCTGATTGCGGATCGCTCGCCGGATGCTTGGTTTACCAAAATCCGGGCAGTCAATCCGGGATATGGCGAAGCCTATGCTCGCGTGGCGCGCCAGCTCGAGTTGCACTACCGTTACGAGGACGCTGTCGCCTATTACCGCAAAGCGATTGAGGCTGATCCGCGGTTGTGGGCCGCGCATTCGGGGCTCGGAATCGACCTGATGCGCTTGGGCAAGGAAGCGGAACCGTTCAAGGAGCTTGAGCTCAGCTACAACAACGGCTATCGCGGCGCCGCAACCGTGAATAGCTTGCGCCTGTTGGACAGCTATAAGAACTTCGAGACGTTTCGCGACAACGCGACCATCCTGAAGCTGAACAAGACCGAAGCCGCTCTGCTGCTGCCGTATATGCAAGCAGAGCTGCATACGATTCTTGCCACCTACGAGAAAAAATATCGCATGAAGCTTCCTGGCCCCGTGCAGGTGGAGGTTTATCCGAACCACGAGGATTTCGCAGTGCGCACCATGGGCATGCCCGGACTGGGCGCCCTGGGAGTTACGTTCGGTGAAGTGGTGGCGATGGACAGCCCTTCCGCACGCAAGCCCGGGGATTTCAATTGGGGCTCCACGTTGTGGCATGAGTTGAGCCACGTATTCATTCTGGCGGCCACGAATCATCGTGTGCCGCGCTGGTTCACCGAAGGGCTGGCTGTGCATGAGGAAGGGGAGCGCTTGCGGGAGTGGAAGAACCGCGTGACTCCAGAAGTGCTGCTCGCCATCCGCGACAAAAAGTTGCTGTCGGTGGCTGCGCTCGATCGCGGCTTTGTCTCCCCTGAGTACCCCTCTCAGGTGATCGTTTCCTATTTCCAGGCCGGCAGCATCTGCGATTTTGTGAAGGAGAAGTGGGGAGGAGAAAAGTTGCTCGACATGGCCCACTCCTATGCGAAGTTACAAACGACTCCGCAGGTGATCCACCAGAATCTCGGAATTGCGCCCGACGATTTCGATAAGCAGTATTTCGCCTGGATCGGCCAAAAATACGGGACGGAGGCTGCGCATTTCGACGAGTGGCGGCAAAAGCTCAAAGCGCTCTTTGCCGCAGCTCAACAGAATCAGTATGACGTCGTGTTGGGGCAAGGCCCTGCAATCCTGGCGATGTATCCCGAATATGTGGACGAGGCAAACGTCTACGTCCTAATGGCCGATGCGGATAGAGCAAAAGGGGATAGCAAATCTGAGGCAGTCATTCTCACGGCATATGAACATGAAGGCGGACAAATGCCGGAGGTGCTGAAGCGTCTGGCGGCATTGGAAGAAGCCGCAGGAAAACCGGCCGAAGCGGCGGCGACACTCGAGCGCGTGAATTACATTTACCCGGTCAAGGATGAGGATTTGCATCGGCGGCTGGGCGATCTACTGTTTGCGGAAAAAAAGTATGACGGAGCGATCCGCGAATACAACGCTCGTGTCGCGTCGAATCCCGTGGACAAAGCTGGCGCTGAGTTCAATCTGGCACAAGCGTATTTTGCCGCTGGACAGAAGGACAAAGCACAGGACAGTGTGTTGGCCGCGCTCGAAACCGCTCCCGGTTACCGGCCGGCGCAAAAACTATTGCTGGAGTTGCAACGGCCGCCCGGAAAATCAAACTGAAGAGGAAGGAAATCGATGGCTTCCATTGCCGGATTAAATCAAGACGCAGCTGCTCTCCAGAAACGTATCGAGCGCTTCCACGCGGTGCGCGAAGAAATCCTGAAGCAGGTGCACAAGGTCATCGTGGGCCAGAACGAAGTTCTCGACCAGATATTGATCGGTATCTTCATAGGCGGACACTGCCTCCTGACCGGCATGCCCGGCACCGCAAAGACATTGATGGTGCGGACGATCGCCGAAGCGCTGGGGCTGCAATTCCGTCGTATCCAGTTTACGCCAGACTTGATGCCATCCGATATTACCGGCACGGATATCATCGAGGAAGACCTCACCACCGGCCATCGCAAGTGGACCTTCGTCGAGGGGCCGATCTTCGGTAACATCCTGTTGGCCGACGAGATTAACCGCACCCCGCCGAAGACCCAGTCCGCTCTTCTCGAGGCGATGCAGGAGCATTCCTGCACCGTACGCGGGCACCTCTACAAGTTACCGGCGCCATTCTTTGTACTGGCCACCCAGAATCCTATCGAATTGGAAGGAACCTACCCTCTACCCGAAGCGCAATTGGACAGATTCATGTTCAATGCAATCCTGGACGACCTCAGTGCGGAAGACGAATTGAGGGTGATCGACCTGACGACAGCAACGCGAGTTACGAAGATCGAAGCCGTGGCTACGGCCGAAGATTTACTCGACTTTCAGCAACTCGTGCGCATGGTGCCCGTCGCGGAAACACTTTCGCGATACGTCGTGTGCCTGATTCGCTCCACGAGACCGAAAAGCGAGAACGCGCCCGAATTCGTAAGAAAATATGTAAATTACGGAGCCAGTGTCCGCGCAGCTCAATTTGTGGTACTGGCCTCAAAGGCGCGGGCGCTCTCCCACAAACGCTATCACGTGACTTACGAAGACATCACCTCTGTGGTGGTGCCAGTGTTGCGGCATCGCATTCTGCTGAACTTCCACGCCGAATCCGACCGCATCGACGCGGACGAAATCCTTAAAAGACTCATCGCGCACGTGCCGCGACCACTGGAGAGCTGATGCAGCGGTTCCTCGATCCCCAAGTTCTCGCAGGCATCTCTTCGCTGGACCTGGTGGCGAAGACGGTAGTGGATGGCTTTGTGGCCGGCCTTCATCACTCGCCAGACTTTGGCTTCAGCCAGGAGTTCGCGGAGTATCGCGCCTATACGCCGGGAGACGACCTGCGCCACGTGGACTGGAACCTGTTCGCGCGCACTGAACGTTGTTACCTGAAGCGCTATCGCGGAGAAACCAACAGCCAGCTCACCGTGCTGCTAGACGCCAGCAACTCCATGCAGTACACCTCCGGTCCGCCCAGAAAGATGGACTATGCTCGCTACATCGCCGCGTCCCTCTTTTATCTGGCCATCCACAATCAGCGCGATGCGGCAGGTTTGATCGTTTTTGACGACAAGGTCCGCGAGTACATCAAGCCTTCCACGCGTCCGGGACAACTTGCCCGGCTCTTCGCCGGATTGGAACAAGCTGAGCCGCGCGCTTTGACAGATTTTGCCAAACCCTTCAAACACCTTGAGAGTTTTCGACACCGTCGCGGCATTGCGATTGTGATATCGGATTTCTACGAGGATCCTGAAACCATCATCCACACCGTTGCGCCGATGCGATTTCGAGGGAATGACGTGGTCCTATTTCATATTCTCGACCCGCAAGAGATTCGGCCAGTGCTCAACGGATCGGCGATCCTCATTGATCTCGAAACCGATCGTAGGATCGAAGTCATTCCGGAATATACGAAGACCACATATCGCGCGCGGATCGACGCGCATGTCGACCGACTTCGCTCGCTTGTGCGTGGGGCGGACATGGATTATCACTTGCTCGTTACCGACCAGCCTCTCGATCGGGCGCTCTGCGAGTATCTTTCGCTGCGCCAGGAAGGCAACTAATGGGCTTCCTCGCGCCATGGTTTCTGGGTGGGCTGGCGGCACTGGGGGTGCCGGTCTTTTTGCACCTGCTTCGACACCACCGGGCCACGCCGCGGCCGGTAGGCTCGCTGATGTTCTTCGAGCGAGGCACGCAGAGTTCGACGCGGTACCGGCGGCTCCGGCATCTGGTTTTGTTCGCGCTGCGATTTGCGCTGGTGCTGCTGGCGGTGCTTGCTTTTGCCAATCCGTTTGTGCGGCGTGCGACGGCGGACGCAAACGGGCGGCTGCTTTTAATCGTATTGGATAACTCGTTCAGCATGCGCGCCGGAACCCGGTTCACGGACGCGAAGCAGCAGGCACTGGCCGTTCTGGCAGCGAAACCGCATGCACAGAAAGCGCAGATCATGACTCTCGGCGGCCGGTTCGGCGTGTTGACGCAAGCAATTGCTGACGAGACACAACTTCGAGTGGCTCTCGGGAGCGTACAGCCCGGAGACGGGCGGGCCAATTTTGGCGAACTGGGCCGCGCCGTCCGGCAACTCTCGGAGACGGTGCGCGGGCCAATCGATCTTCACCTGTTCAGCGACATGCAACGCACGGCGATGCCCGCGAATTTTGCGGACGTGGTTCTGCCAAACAACGTGACGCTATTCCTGCGACCTGTCGCGAAAGATGCGGCACTGCCGAACTGGACAGTCGAGAACGTGGACGCTCCTGCGGTTCTATCCGATCCGAATGATCCCAAACGGTCCCGTGTAAAAGCAGTGGTTGCGGGGTTCGATACCCCGGCAGTTTCGAAGACGGTCTCGCTGGTGGTAAACGGCAAAGTCATTGCCACGCGCAAGGTGGATGTGCCCGCGAACGGTCGCGCGACCGTCGAGTTTGCGTCGCTCGATGTAGGATACGGCTTCAACCGCTGCGAAGTACGAACTGAGGGCGGAGACGCTTTCCCGGACGATGATGCGAGCGTGTTTGCCGTGCGACGCTCGGACCCGGAGCGCGTTCTGTTCGTTCACGCTGGTGGTGAGACGCGTTCGGCGCTCTACTTTGGGTCTGCGTTAGAAGCAGCGGCGCAGGGCGCGTTTGTGCTGCAATCCGTGGCTGCGGAACAGGCCACTGACCTCAATCCATCGAAGTACGCCTTCGTGGTGCTCTCGGATGCGGTCGTGCTTCCGTCAATTTTCGAACACGCGCTTGCACAGTACGTAGCGAAGGGCGGCAGCGTGCTGATTTCGCTGGGCACCGCCGCGGCGCACAATGCGCGGATTCCGCTGTGGGGCGGAGCTGTGAGAGGCGTGCACGAATATGCGCGTATGGGCAATCCGGCCACCGTTGGCCAGGTGGACTTCAGCTATCCCGTGCTTGCGCAAGAGCAACCGGGGCACGATAACGGTGGATGGGCGGACGTGAAAATTTTTTACGCGGCGGTGTTGGACGTAGGCCAGGCGCGGGTGGCCGCACGGCTCGCGGACGGCACACCTCTCCTGGTCGACAAGCAATTGGGCGAAGGGCACGTAGTGCTGCTCAGTTCGGGCCTCGAAAATCTGACCAATGACCTGCCTCTTCATCCGGTGTTTGTTGCTTTCGTGGACCACACGGCGCGGTATCTGTCGGGCAGCGAACGGCTCAGTGGGTCGAGGCTCGTGGATTCGTTCATCCAACTGCGTTCTCCCGGTGAACCGGTTGGTGCAGCAACAAGCATCGAAGTAATTGATCCTGATGGTCGAAGGCCACTTTCGCTGATCGAAGCGCGAACGGTGCAATCGTTCCGCCTTGACCGCGCGGGATTCTATCAGATTCGTTTTGCGAACGGACGCGACGCGGTCATTGCCGTCAATCCTGACCGGCGCGAATCGGATCTGGAACCATTGGCCGAAGATGTCCAGCAACTTTGGAGTGGAAGTTCCCAAGACGCCGGATCGCAGACGGCCTCCACAGCACCGGTGGAAATGACATATCGGGCCATCACCCTATGGTGGTACGTTATGCTGCTTGCGTTGCTGGTCGCTCTAGCAGAGGTGGTTTTTGCCAGCGGCTACATGGGCACGCCGCGGGAGGAAGTATGAGCAACCACAGCGAGCTCAGTTCATATATTGCGAAGCTGCAGAAAAGGTTGCGGCTGGGTGCGTCGCTGCGCGGCGCGGCGATCTTTGCCGGGACCGCACTCATTGTCACTGTCTTGCTGGTGCTGCTGCTCAACCGTTTTGCTTTTCCGGCGCATGGCGTCACTGCGGCACGGCTGACGATCTTCGTTGCACTTGCCACGGTCGCGGTGTTCGGCATCGCCTTCCCATTAGTTCGGGTGACCAAAGATTGGGCGGTGCGCAACGCCGAAGCCGCGAATCCTGCCCTGGAGCAGCGGCTGACGACGTTTCAGGAGCGCGCGAGCAAGAGCGACGATCCATTCCTCGAACTACTTGCCGCCGATACGCTGGCGCGCACACACGACACACAACCATCTTCGTTGGTTCCGGATAACCGTCTATTCGCTTTCGGCGGTGCAGGATTATCTTGTCTTGCCGTGCTGGTGTGGATGATCGCCGCTGGCCCGGGCTATCTCGGCTATGGTGCTGCCCTGCTTTGGACGAAGGCGAACGCCGTACCCCTGTATGCAATCTCAGTCACTCCGGGTAACGTCACCGTGCGGCGGAACAGCGACCAGCTGATTACTGCGCATGTCACCCGCTTACGGCCGGGCAAGGCACAACTCTTCGCGCGTTATCAGAGCTCCAAGGTTTGGGAACCCGCTGCAATGCAGGCCGCACCCGACTCCGGCGGCGGCGCGACCTACCAATTCGTTTTCACGGGGCTGCCGGAAAACGTCGAATATTACGTGATCGCCGGCCCGCTCGTCTCTTCACATTTCAAAGTGCGCGTGGTGGATCTTCCATCCGTTAAGGACATCCGCGTCACTTACCACTATCCAGCGTGGACTGAGATGAAGCCCGCGACCGAGGAAAATTCCGGCGATTTGCGCGCAATCGAAGGAACAGACGCCGCCATTGAAGTAAAGATGGATCGCCCGCTGAAGGATGGCCAGCTCACACTGGACAACGGCGACGTTATTCCTCTTATGGGCGGCGCGAGCAACACCTACAAGGGCTCGATCCATTTGGAGAGGGACGGCGCGTACCATTTGGCCGAGACGGACGAAGGCCAGCAGGTGCGGCTCTCGGAAGACTACTTCATAGCAACAGACAAGGCTTTGCCGCCGGAGATCTCGATCGACCGTCCTGGTGGCGACTACCGGGCCAGCCCCATCGAAGAAGTCACAGTGGGCGTGAAGGCCGCCGACCAGTTCGGCCTGCATGAGGTTCACCTTCACTATTCCGTGAACGGTGGGCCGAACCGCGATGTGGATTTGCTCAAAACGCCCGGTGCAAAAAGCGCTAAGGGCTCCTACACGCTTCCGCTGGAGGACTACAAGCTGGTCCCCGGTGATTTGGTAAGCCTCTACGCCACTGCGAGGGATGGCCACAGTGAAGCGCGCACCGACATTGCGTTCATTCAAGTCGAACCTTTTGAACGCGAGTTTTCGCAGTCGCAGCAAAGCGGTAGCGGTGCCGGTGGAGGAGCGAACAACCAGACGGAAATTTCGAAGCGCGAAAAGGAACTGATCGCCGCCACCTGGAAGCAGCAAAACGACAAGGCCGCCACTCCCAAAGACTCGGCGACAGCCGGACAGTTCCTCTCTGACGCGCAGGAGAAGCTCCGCGATCAGGTCGCGGCACTCTCGATCCGCATGCAAAGCCGTGATATCTCAGAGGCCAACCAGGAATTCACCGATTTCGATAAGGACATGCAGGATGCCGCCGCGGCCATGGCACCTTCGGCCGAAAAGTTGAAGGGCATGAAGTGGAAGGATGCGATTCCATTGGAGCAAAAAGCGCTTCAGGCTTTGCTCCGAGCCGAGGCGACTTTCCGGAAAATCGAGGTTGCCTTCGGTCAACAGGGGGGCGCTCGAGGAAGTGGCAGCAATGCGGGCCGCGACCTGGCGAGTCTTTTCGACCTGGAATTGGACACGGAAAAAAATCAATACGAGACGGCACAATCCGCCTCTCCCGCCCAGCAGCATGAGAAGGATGTGGAGGACGCGCTCGAAAAACTTGATGCGCTGGCCAAGCGCCAGGAAGAGTTGGCCAACCAGCAACACAACCCGCAGCAGAGCTTCCAGGAGCGCTGGCAACAGGAAATGCTGCGGCGCGAAGCAGAACAGTTGCAGCGCCAAATGGCACAGCTGGCGCGAAGCGGCCAGCAGGGCTCCAACAGATCGCAACAGGATTCGCAGCAGACTTTCTCTTCGCAGAACGGTTCCCGATCATCGGCGGGCGCATCCGGGGATCAGCGGATCGAGCAGGCGCTCAATCGTTTGCAACAAGCGACCGATGACATGAAGCGCAACGGGAATCCGCAGCAGAGCACCGACGGGCAGCAGGCCGCGGAACAATTACGCAAGGCGTCGAGTCTGCTGGCCGGCACGCAGCAGCAGCTCGCCTCGGGTAAGGTAGGCGCTCTCTCTCGCGAGGCCGACCGTTTGGCGCAGGAGGAGCGCGCGCAAGCGGACCGGATCAACAAGTTTGCAGGTCAGCAGCCCGACCCCAATGCGACGAATATGGACGCTATGTTGGGACGCCTTCACGAGCGCGATCGGCTGGCGAAGGACCGGCAGCAACTCTCCGATGACCTGTCAAACTTGCAGAGAAATGTCCGCGAAGCTGCGCGCGAAATGGCTTCAGCTCAACCGGGCATTGCTCAAGAGTTGCGCGACGCGCTGACGCAGATGGATGAGTCCGATCTTGACAATCGTGTGCAAAGAACTGCGGACTGGTTGCGAAGGGGGATCAATCCGAATGCAAACGGCACCGAAAGCGAAATCGAGCAAGGTCTCGCGAAACTAAACCAGAAGCTCCAGCAGGCACAGCAAAAAGGGGATCAGGGCGGCCCGGTAAAGCGGGGCATAGACAAGGACGGCGAAACAACCGCGCTCGATCAGGTCGAAGGCTTGCGTAAACAGCTGGAAGCCATGGCCCCGTCGCAAGACGGCCGGCGCGGAGATGTCCGCAACGGCGGCGGCCACAATTCGGATGGCACCGCGTGGAACAACATCAACACTGGCAACAATCGCTATGGCCACCCGGGCCAACCAACTTCTTCCCCGGACACCTCCGGCAACCCCGCCGACACCGAACGCACCTTTCGGCAGAGCATGCGTGCGTTGAACCAACTTCGGCAGATGGTCCGGGATGATCCTGAGGCTGCGAAAGAGGTGGCTGAACTAGCGCGCCAGATGCAGTTGCTCGATCCGAGCCGCTTTCCGGGCAATCCCGCCATGCTGGAGCAAATGCACCGCGAAGTGCTCAGCTCCATAGACAGGCTGGAACTCCAGTTACAACGCGGCGCTGCCTCCACCCAATCCCGCACAGGAAAGTCTTCCACTATTCCATCGGGCTATCAAGAATCCGTCGCCGAGTATTACAAGCGCCTCAGTAAGAACCCGTAGGGAGCCAGGGCATGAAACATTCCCACCGAGGCATTATCAAACTTGCTTTGCCGCTCTGTTGCAGCCTCGGCCTTGTGGTTACCATGTTTGCCCAGCGCCCGTTCCACCAATATCCATCGGTCGAATATGGTGAATCGACGCCGCTTCCGCCAGACTGGCAGCGCCAGGGCGAATGGGCTTTTGCGCGGCTCATGTACCCACCTGGTCCTAATGATGGTTATCGTGGCCGTTTTGACGGCGATTGGCGGCAAGGAATGTCATTGTGGACGCAGGATGGGCCTCCGGCCGATCGTGCAATGGCCGCTGCTGTGCGCCGCCTCACACGGATCGACGCGCGATCTGTGGAACAGGACGTTAATCTCGATGATGGCGAAGAGGTTTACAATTGGCCGTGGCTTTACGCCGTCCAGGTGGGCGAATGGGGAATCACGCAGCACCAGGCGGACGTTTTGCGAGACTACCTGTTGCGCGGCGGCTTCCTGATGGCCGACGATTTTCACGGCGCCTACGAGTGGCAGATGTTTGTCCAGCGTATGCGCATGGTTTTTCCCGATCGTCCGATCGTCGACATCCCGGATAACGATCCTATATTTCACACTCTGTTCGATCTCGACGACCGCTATCAGATTCCCGGTGAGGCGCACTTACGCCGCGGCTACAAAGTGCCGGACTATCCCCAGGGCCCGAATGATGGAAAGGGAGCCCACTGGCGCGCCATCTATGACGACAAAGGCCGCATCATGGTCGCCATCTCCTTCAATTCAGACATTGGCGATTCGTGGGAATGGTCCGACCGCCCATCCTACCCGGAGCGCTTCTCCGCCCTCGGCATTCGCATTGGCGTCAACTACGTCGTTTACGCCATGACTCACTGACCGACTGCAGCCAAACCGGCCTGGCGGTTTGGACCTCCAACTCTCAAGACAATTCCTAGGCCGCCGTCGATTCGCGTGATTCCAATCATCCAATAGAGTCCAATGAAATCGGACGAAGTGAAGTCGGAAGTGACCTTGCCCTTGCCTGTTCGAGGATGGCAACGGGAGAATCGGGAGAGCCATCGCCGAGATGTGCCTTGCCAGATCGGACGGCAGTGCGCAAAGATTCTGCAGCATGTCGTCACAGATTCTTGATGAGCGAAGGAACTGTTGCGAAGTTCTCGAAAAGACACAATCTGGATCGCTCTACATCACCGAGTGGCTGACCTGGTTTCTGGAATGCCTGGACCGAGCCGTAGAACAATCGAACCGAATCACAAGTAGTGCGCTAGAAAAAGGATCGTTTTGGCTGAACATTAAGGAAAAGAATGAATTGCTCAATCCTCGTCAGAAGAAAGTTCTGAATGGGCTATTCAGTGGTCTTGAAGGGAAACTAACCTGCGAAAAGTGGATGAAGCTGACGAAAGCGTCTTCACGAACAGCTCTTCGAGACATTGAAGAGTCGATCGATCTTGGCGTGCTGGAGCACGGGTTGCCCCTTGCCCCAATCCTTGTAGTGGATCTGCGTAGCGTCTTTGGTGCTGAATGTCGCCATAGTATGTTCTCCTTTGATTCCTGTTCAGATGCAATCCGTTCTTCAAGGGCCAGAACGTGGCTACATGAAGGCATTGCCTGTGGTTGTCAGAACAATTCGCGGCGTTTTGTAGCCGGTTTACTTGCCAGCGTGAGCACCCAAAGCTTTGCTCGCCACCGAGACATCTTCTCCTAGAGCGGTTGCCAGAGAAATCAGATGGTCCTGTTCGTCCTTGAGAATTTCGCGAATATGCTCTGCCATCGCATACTCACCCAAACCTTCGCACTGACGTACGCGATCACGATAACGCCGAATGGTTGACATCTCATTTTCAAGATCAAATTGAAGCATTTCCTTGGCTTTCTCCGATGTTCGAACGGCCTTCGGCTGGACTGCGGGCATGCCGCCGAGATAATCAATCTGTTTTGAAATGATCAGCGCGTGGCTCAGTTCTTCTGCGGCATGCTTCTCGAGTTCTCCGGCGATATTCATGTACTCAGCTCCCTTCAATACCTGCGAATACACGACATAGGAGATGATGGCCTGATATTCGCCCGAGAGATCTTCATTCAAAAGTTCAATCAATTCAGCTCTAGAGACTTGACCCGAGGAATGGACTGCGGTTTCTTCCTTTTCAGCTTTCATGGTTCTCCTCTTTCAATGCAAGTGAACTTCGCTTTTAGTGCCGGCGTTTGGGGAAGGATCTTCTAACAGGAATTCAGGCATCACTTGCGGCGCGGTATGCTTTTTGGCCATCTTCAACTACCCCGACTACATTGGCCTTCACATCATCTACTGTTTCTTGGGCGCGTCGAGACCATCGCTTGCCCGTGGATGCGGCATCATCTAAGCCATCCTTCACAGTGCGCGTGATGTAATGGCGTGTTTTCTTTCCTGAGGCTGGCGCAAACAGTAATCCAACAACCGCGCCGATTCCAACTCCCACGGCAAGAGTTGTGAACTTGCTCAGCCAATTATACTGATTGACCTGGTCCGCCCTCTTCAGCAAGCCTGTGTCCTTGCACCTGCCTCCTGCTTCGTGAACATAGCTTGCAGTTTCATTCTTAATGTCTGGTTTCATCATACTGTCCCCTTTGTCGAGATCTAAGTTCCGGCCCAGGGTTCATCTGTGCCACGCCGAGTTAATTTGCGCGGCCCCGAAAATTGCCCTCAGAATGAAAAGGAGGAAGTCTTGATTCGGACTTCCTCCGATTGGTTTAGCGGCTTCC
>Ga0181532_10000975_pt1 | contig 28629 bp, 25 predicted proteins | sample PEATcosm2014_Bin_33_FD_119768 | JGI IMG/M metagenome (GOLD analysis project Ga0181532, IMG submission 119768) | Peatland microbial communities from MTU Mesocosm Facility, Houghton, MI, USA - PEATcosm2014_Bin11_30_metaG | ecosystem: Environmental > Terrestrial > Soil > Wetlands > Peat | place...
ATAGAGCCGCTGTAGAATCAAGCGAATGCGGGCCAATGAGGCGTCTGGTTAGTACCAGGAGAGCGAGCCTGTCGGCTGGTATTCGCCTTGCGGCTGCGTAGCCACATCAGGTCCGGTAGAGGAGCAACGCGCGGGTGGCGAGGAGGCGCGGACACAGCTCGGCGTGATCCATAGCGGATCCGTGGTTGGCTTGCGCGATCACGCGTCGATCACACTGATTGTGTTCACCTTTGCCGCGTCGGCGCCGCGGTTGGAATGAAAGTTGAGAGGCCTTCGGTGCTGTAGATGTGCGGCGCGTGGCATGGCACGACATGCTAGGATAACCAATCGTGGCACATATTTCGTTCGACCTCACGTGTCCCGATTGCGGCCACAAGTTCCAGGAGACGCTTCAGCGGCTTCAGGATAGCCCGAGCGTGATTTGTCCCAATTGTGGCGGAGACATTGCTGTCAAGTTCAACTCGGACGGCATTCAGAACACAACTAAGTTTGGCGAGGTACAGGTAACCCAAAGCGCACGGGGTTCTATCACCGTTTCTTTACAAGTTTACCACGAGGGATTGCACAAGCACCGGCTTATTCGAGGGCCGGACGGTGAAGTCGTGAAGGCGAAGGCGTTTCTACAGGCTGCCGAGTGGAACGAGGCCTACGCAAAGAAAGTCACCGCTGAACAACAGATGACGATGACTGGGCGCCGGAAGGAGGAGGCCGCGCATAGAACCGCCGAGGCCCAACGAGCGCTACAAGCACTGCGCGATGTGCTTTCGTCTTCTTTGGCTGACTCCAAAGCAGTTGACTGGGAGACTTTAAAGGACAGCACGCCGTTCCCGACGCCCGTGCCGGCAGCCCCAAAACGGCCTTCAAGGCCGGAGCAGGACCCGATGCCCGAGGCCCCGTCTCGCAGTTCACCACAATACCAGCCAAAGCTAGGCATACTGGACAAGCTGATCAAGTCCCGTCGCGAAGAAAAGGAAAACGAGAAGGCAAGGACTTTTGAGTCGGACACAAGGGAATGGGAAGCCAAACGGGACCGCATCACCGCGGACCATGCCGCGAAACTTGAGGCATACAACAGGGAACTGGCTGAACTAGAATCGGCTCACACTCTGGCAGTCGAGCAGTGGGGAGCGGAACGGGCGGCATTCCTGTCCAAGCAGAGGGAGCAGCACCAAGCCATGGATGCCTTTCGTGTGCGGTATGAGGGCAAGGAAGCGGCAGCCATTGTGGACTACTGCGATAGGGTACTGGCAAATTCAGAGTACCCTGAGTGCCTGCCGAAGGGATTCGCTATTGACTTCAATCGCGATGCTGGAGTGCTGGTTGTGAACTATAAACTTCCCGCTCCTTCCGCCATCCCAACACTGTGCGAGGTGAAATACGTTCAATCCAGCGACAGCTTTTCGGAGAAGCACTTGTCTGAGGTCAACGCGGCGAAGCTATATGACGATCTCATTTACCAGATCGCGTTGCGAACATCGAATGAACTCCTCGAGGCCGATCAGGCTAAGGCTTTGGCGAGTGTCGTCTTCAATGGATTTGTCACCGCTGTCGACAAAGGGACGGGGAATGAGGTCACTGCGTGCATTATTTCCGTGCAGGCTTCCAGGGAGGCGCTCCGGGCCGTCAATCTGGCGAAGGTTGACCCGAGGGCGTGTTTCCGCCAACTCAAAGGCGTCGGTAGTTCCAAATTGCATAGCATCACACCAGTCGCGCCGATTATCAATCTTCGTCGGGAAGACGACAGATTCATTCCCGCGTATGCAGTTGCCGAGAGGTTGAACGAAGGATTCAACCTCGCAGCGATGGACTGGGAGGATTTCGAGCACCTCATTCGCGAGATTTTTGAGAAGGAGTTCACTTCATCAGGAGGAGAGGTTCGGGTGACCCAAGCCAGTCGAGATGGCGGCGTTGACGCGGTCGCCTTCGATCCCGATCCGATCCGGGGAGGGAAGATCGTCATTCAGGCGAAGCGGTATGCATACACGGTCGGGGTGTCGGCGGTGCGGGATCTCTATGGCACGCTAATGAACGAAGGGGCGACCAAAGGAATTCTGGTCACAACCTCGGACTATGGACCGGACGCGTACGAATTTGCCAATGGCAAACCCATCACTCTGTTGAATGGCGCTAATCTGCTGCACCTATTGGAGAAGCACGGCACGAAGGCTCACATCAATCTCGCTGAAGCACGGCTAGCCGGGTTGGGCCGTCCTACAGCCGCGAACTGAAGCGGAGGTTGTGCCCATGCTGTGCTCTGGGCGGCGTGCAGCGTCGGTCTCAACCGCGCGTTTTCGCTACAATGGAAACCAAGAAAGTCATGACACAAGCTAATAAAATTGACCATGAATGCGTCTCTGTCGACGCGCTCGTCAAGTACCTCAAGCAGCGCGGCCACCAAGACGTTCAGTTTCAAAGGGAACAAGAACACGATCCCCCTGATTTTTTGGGTGCATGTCGACGGGACCAAATTCGCTGTCGAGGAAACCAGTATAGTCGAGCAAAAAACCGTGACGAAAAGGGGGTTCGCCGGCGCGAAATGGGAAGGACAGGTGCAAGCCGACCTTGCGCGGCTGATCCAAAACGCGGTGTCGTCCAAACGCTCGAAGCTCGGAAAGAATGGCGTACCGCAGCAGTGCGGGGACATTATTCTGGTTCTTTACGATGCTTATGGGTTCGGTGACACGAAAGATGCCCAGATCGCTTTGCAGAACGTTAGCGGTTACGAGTGGTTCCATTCTATCTTCTGGGCCGCCGCGTCTTTTGCGGACTCCAGCAAGGGCACGCCGCAGATCAGACCCAATGAACTGTACCCCCAGGAGCCAGGTCGTGTCGGATCCTTTTTGTACACCAGAGAAGATCGGTGGAAGAGGTAGGATCAGTACGTTGCGAGGGCACGGCGGGTACATGTACAATGCGACTATGCTGTCACCTGAAGGAAAATAGGACCATGACCGGAATCCAGTTTGTCACCGATGAGAAGGGCCGCAAGGTCGGCGTTCTAATCGACCTGAAAACCCACGGGGCCGTCTGGGAGGACTTCTCGGACGGGCTGATTTCGGAAGCGCGCCGCAAGGAGAAGGGCATTCCTTACGAGCAGTACCGCGCAAACCGCCTGAAACGCCCCCCCCCCGCGTGCTTAAGTACTCTCTCGAAATCAAGCGGTCGGCGCAAAAGGAATTAGATGCACTCGGCGACCCTCCGTTCACTCGCATCGACCGGAAGATTCTGGCGCTGGCCGATAATCCCCGGCCCGCAGGATGCAAGAGACTAAAAGGCTACAAAGATCACTGGCGCGTTCGGGTCGGTGACTGGCGCGTGATCTACGTCGTAGACGATACTGCGAAACTCGTCAGTATCACGCGCATTGCACACCGCCGCGAGGCCTACGAGTAACCCAAAGAACAGACACTTCGAATGGCAGGAAAAACACGGCGAGAACACTGGAAGAAGCATGGCTGCGGCTGTACGTCTCCCAAGGATTGAGAATCTCGACGCCAAGGCCGTGGAAATCCTTCACATTCCGCGTGAAGACGATAAGGCCGTGCTCAAGAGCCGTCACGCGATCATGCCGTCTATGGTGTTGGCCGGAGCCCCCCAACTGGCAGGTTGCGTCTAGCTTGGCTAAGCTAGCGGCTAGCAGCTAGCACACCCCAGCGGTCGGCGGTATCCTTGGTCACCGGCAGAATGCGGCCGGAAAACAGGATCGACAAGTCCGTTTCAAGCCACTCATGTACAACACATCAGGGCTCTGGGCGGCAACCCACGTTTTGACCTTCGGCTCAGGTTGGGGCCGCACCAACTCCGACGGAACGTTGATATACAGCAGGAAGCCGCTCATTCGAAATCGATCGGGCGGCTGAAAGAGTGTGTGCGGCTGAAGAGCGTGTCCACTTCTTCATCCGTGAGCAAGCCGCACGCGTTGGCGCATACATCGATCAATTCCTGCCAGTTCGGCGACCAGGCGGTTCGGCTACAGGCGCAGGACGGAGGGCCTGCAAGGATGACATCCTCGACGTCGTGGAATTCGCCGCTGTTCTTCGCTCGCGGATAAGCGCTTCGAGTTCCGGGCGATGGATTTCAATCGTCGTAAGAGACGGTTCCTCACTCCATTATGCTTTTATTCCGCACCGGAAATCCAGCGTCCGGCACGTCCGCGGCCAACTCTCGGCGGCGTAACCACATCAGTTGGGGTAGAGGGTAGCCGGGCAGCCTCGCCAGAGAGAATGCCAACATGCTCAACATACCGAGGAGCAGCGCGCCGGCGGCAAATAGGGCATCCGGCATCAGGTGAATCATGATCCCCAGGCTGGCCCCGAAGGCGGTTAGCAGCCACAGAATCCAGACGACCTGCCGCTGATCCAGACCGAGCGAGGCCAGACGGTGCGAGGTATGGTCGCGTCCTCCCTGCGAGATCCGCCGGCCGGTGAGCTTGCGCAGAGTTGAAACCAGCGCGGTGTCGAAGATCGGATAGGCAAACGTCAGCGCGGGGTAGAAGAAGCCGACCGGCAGTCCTCCGTGATGCGGGACCGGGCCGGCTAACGTCAATGCGCCCAACGCAAAGCCGGCCGGCAGGCTTCCGCAATCGCCCATAAAGATGCGTGCCGGATGGTAGTTGAAAAGCAAAAAACCGGCGAAGGCCGCGGCCAATATGGCGCACAGGTCGGCGTCCGTACGGTAGCCCTCCGCGGCCAGCAGCCAGGAGCGGAAAAGGCAGATGACAATTATCACTCCTGTGCATAGCCCGTCCATGTTGTCTATCAGGTTGAAGGCGTTGGTAAGCATCACGATCAAGAACATGTTCAGGGCCACGTTTGGCAGATACCACGGAGTCACCGGAAAGAGGACACCGCCCATGACCACAAAACCGGCCGCCGCCACCTGCACCGCTAGTTTGAGCGCCGGACGGACGCGCAAGCGGTCGTCGAGAAATCCAAAGATCCACAGCGCGGCGACTGCCAGCGCGATGCGCGGATAGCGGCCTGGGCACACCAGCCAGTAGGCCGCCGCACAGCTCAGAAAAATCGCCAATCCACCGCTCGAAGGTGTAGGTGCGGTATGCCAGCGGTCCGCCCGCGGCGCAGCCGTGAGCCCCAGTCTGCCGGTCAGGCGGATTTGCAGCCGCGTCAACAACGCCGATAGCAGACCCGTGAAAAGGATGAGCATCGTTATACCGCCACCGCCAGCGACCGTTTCGGCATCTGCCGGACCCATTCGTAGTCCACCACCCGCCGCACGATAGTGTCGAGCGAAGTCGTCGGGCGATAGTGCACCAAGCTTTCCAGCTTTTCAAGGCTAGGTACGCGCCGCTCCATGTCTTCAAATCCCGGGCCATAGGCTTCAGCGTAAGTCTGGTATTCCGGACGCGATGGCGATCCGGTAATCTCTTTGACCAGCGCGGCCAACTCGTTGATGCTCACCTCCTGGTCGTTACCGATGTTGACGATTTCTCCGACGGCCGCTGGCGTTTGGACAAGCCGCACCAAAGCCTCCACCACGTCGCCTACGTAAGAGAAGCAGCGGCGCTGCTCTCCGGTCGCATGGATGGTCAGCGGTTCGCCCCGCAGCGCCTGGCGCACGAAGGTGGGCAGCACCATGCCGTAGCGGCCGGTTTGGCGCGGCCCCACAGTATTGAAGAAGCGCAGCACGGTTACGGGCAGACCCTGTTCGCTCCAATAGGCCAGCCCCAGGCACTCATCCAGAGCCTTCGAAACAGCGTAGCTCCAGCGGCCGATTTTCGTGGGGCCAAGCACCAAGTCGTCGCCCTCGCGGAACGGCAGGCGGGTGCTCTTGCCATAGACCTCCGAGGTGGACGCCAACATGACTGGCTTGCCCTTCTTGGCGGTGTAGCGCAGCACCACCTCGGCGCCATCGACATTCGTTCTGATGGCGCTTACCAGGTTGTTGACAATCTGCTTCACGCCTACCGCCGCGGCCAGATGGAAAACGAGATCGGCGCAGTCCACCATCTCCGCGACTACGGGTTCATTGAAGACCGAATCAATGCGGTATGAAAATGCGGGTTTGGCCTTCAGATGCGCGATGTTCTCGAACGCGCCGGTCGAAAGATCGTCGAGAATGGCAACTTGCCACCCCTCCGCCAGACAGCGCTCCGCCAGATGCGATCCAATAAACCCAGCCCCACCGGTAATCAAGACGTTCATGAATTTCTCCTTAGACCTTTCTGGTTCAGCAATTCGCGGTACAACGCATCCACGTTTCCCACGAGCGTTTCCTTGCGGTACTGCCGCGATGCGAACGCGCGTCCTTCGAGTCCCAGACGCGACAAGAGCGTACGGTCGTCCGCCAGCGCCGCCAGTGCGCCGCTCAGCGCACCGGCATCGGACTCCGTCAGCACGCCGTTGGCATACCAGCGCGCGCCGCCGGCCGAGCGCTCGACACTGCCCGAAACCATATCCACCACGCCGCCCACGGCGGTCGAGACAAACGGCCGGGCCGCCGCCATGCCCTGGATGAGCGCCACCGGCGTGCCTTCGTTGCGCGAGGTCTGCAACAGCACATCGCAGCGAGCCATGGCCGGCAGGATCTCTTTTTGCCAACCCAGCCATTCCACGCGCTTGCCATACCGATCGACAAGGCCCCGCAGCATAGAGCTGTCCGGTCCGTCGCCGGCGACCACAAACCGTATGTCCTGGCGGCTTTGCAGCGTGTTTTCGATAGTGGCGGCTAGCAACGCGACGTTCTTCACGGGAACCATGCGGCCGAACCATCCCACCGTCAGAGGTCCGCTGCCGGATGGCGGACGCAAAGCGAAATAGTCGTCCAGCTCCAGTCCTAGCGGCACGACGTGAAATTTGTGCGCCGGAGCGATGTGAAACTTCGCGCTCAATTCCGTGGCCTGCTGCGGCGACACCACGCACAATGCATCGGTGAAGCGCGCCAGCAGTTGCTCGATGCGCCGGAACACACCTGCCCGGATTGGCGAGAAATACTCATTCAGGCTATTGCCATGAAACGTATGGATGACGACCGGCGCGCCGCTCAGCACCGCCGCCAGGCGTCCCAGGCAGCCGGCCATGGCCGTATGTGTGTGTACAATCGTGGGCCGCTCGCGCCGCAGCAGCCGCCATAACCTCCACAGCGCCTTCAGATTGCGCCATGGATGCACGGAGCGCGACAGCTCCGGCACCCAATGCACGGAGTCGGCGGCCCGCAACAGGCAGGTCATGTCTCCGTCTTGCGGCTCGCAACTTCCCGCCACCAGCACGGTACGATATTCGAGCGCGGCCATCTCCCGCGTCAACAGCAGCGTGTGGATGGCCGGCCCGCCTATATTTAACCGCGTGATGACGCGCACGATTTTGGGACGTTCCGGTCCAGCCGTGAAATCACGAACCGGAACTTCCCATTCGGCGAGCGCGGTATGCGATCGGTACATTCAAACTCCAGATGGATGCCCCGCCCCACCCGGGCGCGGAGGTTGTTTTCCAGTATTTGCAGATCTTCCGCGGTGAAGCGCGGTGCGGGCACAAAGCGCACGCGCAGCACGTCCAGCGATTCCTGCTCAAGCTGGCTCTCGACAATGTTGCGGACGCCTTTCAATACCGGATCCAGGCGTCCGAGGAAACCGCGTTCGCGCGTATACACAAAGTCGTCCATCCGGCCGCCGATCTCCTCGATGACCGGCATGCCGCGGCCGCAGGGGCAGCTCTCGGTGGCGAAGCGGGCGGTGTCGCCCACGCGATAGCGTATGAGCGGCATGGCGTAATTCGCCAGGCCCGTCAGCACTACTTCGCCCATCTCGCCCGGCGCAGCCGGCGCGCCGTCCGCGCGCAGAATTTCGGTTACGCCGGCCAGCGGATGCGCATGCATGCGGCCGTGTTCGCATTCGTACCAGAAGCTCTGCATCTCGGCCTGGCCGTATTGATCGAAAACGCGCGTCGCAAATGTTTCCTGTATGGCGACGCGCTGGTGTTCGAGCAGGGTTTCCGCGGAAGTAAGGGCGGCCCTGAGCCGCGGCGCGGGACGGCCCGACTGCCGGTAGTAGTCCGCCAGCACGTACATCGACGATGGGTAGCCGGAGAGATACACCGGCTGGAAACGCTCCAGGGCTGCGGCATAGTGGGGCAGATTCCCTGGCAGCAAATGGACGGTCGAAAGCAAGAGCGTGTGGTTTGCCAGGTCGCGGCGCCAGAAGACCTTCTTCAAAACGGGCTGGTTTGGCGGCACAATCATCTTGCCGGTGAACTGGCCCCGCCGGTCGTCCTTGGTGACGCCGGCAGTATTGCGGTATAGCTCAACAAACGCCCACATCTTCTGCATGGCCGCGCGGCTGTAGTAAATAGTGAGCGGCTTGCCCGTGGTGCCGCTGGTGTGCCAGGGGATCAGCGCTCGCCGCGGAAGAGTTTCCGCGATGAAATCCGCGGGCCGCTCTCGGATCTGGTCTTTCGTGGTGAATGCCGATGGGCCGTGTTTCCGATAATGCGGTACGTTCAAAGTGACAAAGCGCCGGAGCCGAGCGATCTCGACCTTCTGCAATCGGAGCAGTTCTTCGGCAGGCAAGTATTCGGTGCGCTTGAGCGTTTCCAGATATCCCTGGAATACCCCGCCATACCGCCAGCAGTAATACTTGGCTCCCTGGGCCGTGGCGCAGGCGTGCTGCAAAGAGATGGGCAGTGCGGAATAGATTCGCAGCGGCATTTTCAGGGGGGGTGATTTAAATGAATAGGTAGGAAGAAAATAAGATCTCTCTCTCTTAAATATAAGAAAAGTTTCTGTACACACTTACGGAAAAACTGAGAGAAGATTATTGGACGCGGACACAGGCGATGAAGGAAATACAGCCAACTACACGACCGGGATATGCAGCTTGCTGCGCGACCCGAAAACAACAGATCCACCAGGCAAGCATCGGTCTGATAAGATAAATTGCAAAATGCACGACGGGATCGTCGTGGCGATGCGCGTCACTCGGTGGGCTCGTCCACCTTCGCGAACAGGACGTTGAAATCCACGCGGCCAACCAAATCGGTCTCCAGCACCAGATCGGCGGGATACCGGATATCGGCGCGGTTGGCCTCCTGCAGAGTGTGCTTATACGGATTGGCGATCCAAATGTGCGGCACGCCGAACCGCAAATAGTCGGCCACTCTCGCCAGCGTGTCGGCCGTCTCGTCGTCCGGAGACAGGATCTCGATAATCAAGTGGGGTGGGGTGGTCAGCACAGGCTCCGAGCGATAGGGCAGCGCCATCACGCAGACGTCCGGGATGCGATAACGGTGTTTCGTTCCCAATACGCGCAGGCGCTGTTCGGTTAGAGTACGGAACTTGCGCGAGCGCTCCGACGATAAGAAGAGACCGGCGACTAGCGTTTGCAGACGGCTGTGCTTATGTTCGCCCACATGCCGCTCCACAAGTTCCCCATCCACATACTCCATATCCGGATGGTAGGTGGTCCGGAGATATTCCTCGACTGGCACACTGAGTGATGTCGCCATGCACTAAGTCTACTCCTTCCAGGCCGCCTCAATCTCGCCGGCCCATCCGACCGGCGCCGCGAATTGTCCGAAGCTGCCAGGCACTAGGGGCGTGTCTCCGCGGAACTCCGTGAAGGCGCGCGCTTCCGCATCGCACAGATGGCTCAGCATCGGAATCTTGCGCCAGTCGAAGCCCATCAGCGTGGCGCAGGTGACATCCACCATGCCCGGATCTTCGCCCCATATCAGCAGCCCGCATGGCCTGGGGCGTGGTTTCAAAGGGCCGCAGTCCTCGCCCGCCACGACGGCATCCACGAGCGTCAGGATGGTCCGGGGCTTCGATCGCAAGGAACCGCCGGCATCGTAATTGCGCGCAATATCCACCAGGTCGTGTATGGTGCGCCATAAGGTATCGTTGCCATGCCAGCCACCGCCGTGGATCAGCGGCGCCGAAGCCGCCTGCGCCCCCGCCCGCGCCAGTTTCCATATCCACAAGGGCGCACGTGTCTGCAGAAGTTCCCGCACGGGACTGGCAGCGTGGCTGAGCCAGTTTTTGTCCGGGTATTCGTCGCCACCGGCGCGCGGCGAGCCGGGACGGAAATGCGGCAGGAAATCTTTTGAACCGATGATGCCCACGAAATTCTTGAGCGCGCCGGTCATCCCGGTCTTCATGTGCGTCTTGAGTTTGGGCACGTTCAGAATCACGTCTGCGCTTAGCACCGTATTGCTCACCGGGTAACAATGCGGAGACTGGCTCTGCCGGGCGTTGTAGTCGGTCACCCCGAAGCGCGCATTTACGCCGAAGCACATGAGGCGGCTGCGCGCACCCAGATCGACGAGCGAATAGCCGTTCGGATCGCCCGCGAGCGCGTGCACGCCGCGCACGTAACTGCTGGCATCGTCGATCTCCGCGCACTGCTGCCGCAGGTCAAGGAACACGACGGGCGCGCGCGCATAGTCCTTCTCCAGTTCGGCAATCCCGCTCTGGCGGCGGAAGCGGGCGAAGTCGGAGCCTTGCAAGGGTGCATCCGCCACGTAGACGCGCCCGTCGCCGTGGAGCGCGCGTAGCACGGAGTCGATGAGTACGCGCAGTAGCGACGCGTGCGTGAAGAGCACGTTGCGGCCCACGGTCGCGCCAAATTCGTGCTTTACCCAGTTGGGCTTGACGACTACGGTCATGCCGGGCCGAATCCATCGGTCCAGCGGGTTGGCAGGGTCGAGGCCGAGGAAGCGAAACAGGTCGCGCACGCTGGCCTCCACCGCACTGTAGTCCGGGGCGGGCCAGACGGTGGGACAGGCTTCAGCCGGCCGTGTGGCGCCTACGACACCGAGTCCCATACTTGCCGCCATTCGATTAGTTCCTCCCCCGTGAGCACCGCGTAGCGCGTGCGCAGCCAGGCGGCATCCGCACGCGCCGCGACTGCTAAAACGTCCCAGCAACTCTTGAATGCCTCCACCGCTCCCACCTGCAGACGCTCGGTACCACTTAAATAGCGCCCCGAACAATGGAACCACATCCAGCGTCCGCGCAAGCACTTCCGCAAATTGAGGGAACCCTGCCGGTAACCCAGCACGATCTCCGGGAGGTTGGCAAACCGGCTGTCGGCGCACGCGCGAAACAGCAGATCCATGTCTTCGCAGCGGATGGCATCGGCGCGATAACGGTAGCGCCGGAACCAGGACGTCTTTCCCATGAAAGTGGGATGCATCAGCTTGAACCAATGGATCGGCCTGCGGGCAATGTCGGCGTGCGCGGCGGGATAGTTGCGTTTGCCGATGGGCGCGCCTCCGTCGGCGAAAACCACGGCGCAGCCGCCGGTCAGGTCCACATCCGGATGATCCGCCAGAAAGTGTAATTGCTTTTCCAGGCGCTGCGGGTAAGCAATATCGTCGGCATCCATACGCGCCAGGTACTCGCCGCGGGCGCGCTCGATGCACTCGTTCAACCGCGCTCCCAGTTGGAGACGCCGCCGATCGCCCCACACTACGATGCGCGGATCGTTGAAGGCGCGCGCCAACTCGCAGCTAGCATCCGTGGAGCCGTCGTCGCAAAGCAACAGCTCCCAATTCAAATGACTTTGCAGCAGAATCGAGCGGATAGACGCGCCGATGGTGCGCTCGGCATTGTAAAACGGCATGGCGATGCTGACCAGCGGTGCGCTCATACCGTGGCGTAGACCTCCTGGCAGCGTTGGGCGATGCGCGGCCAGTCGTAAAGCTCGGCATTCGCGCGCGCACCTGCTCCTAGCGCGTCCAGCAAATTCGAACTTTCCAGGAGCGTCTCCAGGTGGGCGGCCAAGTCCGCTGCGTCTCCAGCCCGAAAACGCAAACCGGCGGATTCCGGTACGGTCTCCCGCAGGCCACCATGATCGCTGGCGACTACCGGTTTGCCGCAGGACTGCGCCTCGACCGCCGCCATGCCGAACATTTCCAGTTCCCGCGTGGGCATGGCGAAGATGTCGCAGGCGTTGTAGATTCCCGGCATGTCGGCGTCGTCCAAAGGAGGCAGATAGGTGCCGCCAGCCGCCTGAACCTGGGCAACCAACGCGCTGAGTTGTGTCTTGCCGAACTGTCCGCACGGACCCGCCACCACCAGCTCGGCCGGACGCTTCAACATGCGATAGGCGGCGATCAACAGGTCGGTGCCTTTCTGTTCGCACAGGCGCCCTACATATAGGATCACGGGGCGACCATCGACACCCAGGCGCGCGCGCCACTCCGCGCGTAAGGCCGCGTTGGGGTGGAAGCGCGCGCAGTCCACGCCGTTGGGGATCAGCGCCAATTTTCCGTCGGGCAAATTCCAATACGCGTGGTAGACTCCGCGGCAGTAGTCGGAGACCGGCGCAATCCGGTCGCAAGACATCAAAAATCGCCGCCACACGGCTTTGCTGACTTTACGCAAGTGTGCAAATCGGCGCCAAGGCTCGAAATGATAATCGCAGCTCAACACGGCGGGCCCCAGTCCGGCGGTCTTGGCGACCCAGGCGATCTCGGCGCGGTTGTGGACGTGGATCACGCGCGGCATGCGGCGGACAACGTCTTGTGCGAAGTGCAACGCGAAGTCTGCCCGCGATCCGCTCAGGTAACGGATGGAAACGCCGCGGTAATCCCGCCAACCGGTCTCCGGGCCGCCCGAATAGACGATCACCCGCTCGCCGGCGCGAGCCTGCGCCTCGGCCAGTTCCATCATGCGCCGCTCAACGGCGCCACCGAGCTGCGCCGGCAGCGTCAGATGAGAAGGCCCTACGTGAACAATCACGGCCGGGGCCTCCAGTTGACCTGCGCCACAGTTACGGCACAGAGCCAGGGCACGAACGCCAGAAACGTGAGCGGAAACCACGACGTGGACGCGGTGGCCAGTTGGTGCACGGCGCGAAACAGGCACAGCCCGTAGCCCAGCGCCACTATGGGGTGGCGGTTATGATGGCATCGCCCGTCCAGAAACGCCGCGCCGAATCCCACCATCAGGAATCCCCCGAGGACGCCGAAATAGCCAAAATTCGCGTACAATTCCCCGACCAGGGAGGCTTCCTGCGAAACGAGTCCCTGGTCGAACGCGCCATAGATCAATTCGCCCAGTTCTTCGCGGACTCCGCGGGAACGCTCGAAACCCGCCGAGACAGGAAGCACCTGCAAAGGGGCCATCAGGAATGTTTCGCCATAATAGTAAGGCAGCGTCTCGCGATCGACAATCAACGCCGCCGTGGTATCAAACCGCCCGACGGAGTTGTCCACCATGTCGAAAACCTTGTCACCGTCGGTGAGCGCACGGATGTCTATGGCGTTCGCCGCATCGTACCAGCCGATGTTCTTGGTGGCCTCCATCCAAAGCGACACTAGCAGCACCAGCGGTAGTGCTGCTGCCAGGTATCGGGCCCGCAACGTGAAGATGCCGCGCAGTCTGCACAGGTGCAAGACGAGTAACATGGTGCTAGCCCACATCAATCGCCGGCCGCAGCCCAAGTGGAGAGCGGCAATCAGGAACAAACCGGCCATGGTCAACGCACGGGAGTACCGCCGTTTTGGCTTAGAGAGATACCAAAGCCCTACGGCGGTAGTAGGCAGCATAAAGAACAAGGAGGCGTACCGGCCCATGCCCTCGCGCGGAGAAAGTCCGACGTGTTCGAAGAAAAGCTGCTGCCGGCTTTCGGGATCGAGGAGCAGCACAACGATACTCAGTACCCCCGCGAGGGTAAATAAGATGTAGACGCCGCGCTGCAGCCGTTGGCGCCGAAACGCATGCCTGCGGGCGCGGATGGCGCCGATCAACGCCAGTACGGCACCCCGCGCACCACGGCTGATACGCGACCGGGCGAAGCCGGCGTGGGCTCCGCAGGCGAATGCCAGAAACCCGACGGCGCCCACCAGGTATGTGCGCGAATAGGCTTCGTCCATGGACGCCGGCAAGGGTGTCTTGCTGCGTTGGAGCACCGATACCGCAGTTCCGTAGAGGCAGTAATCAAAGATGAACCAGGCTTCCACGAGTCCGGTCAGGCTAAGCCAGTAGTTCTGCCGGCGCATTCCCCGGCTGTAGAAGCCGAAAGACAGCAACAGCGTGGCGAAAAACAGATAAGCGTTTGCCCCTGCCGGCGATGCATTCCCAAGATGCGCCGTCACGGCTACCAGGACCAGGGCTACGACGATAGTGGTCCTCATCGCGCGCCGAGCCCCCAGCCCGCGGTCCAAAGTCCTGTGGCCAGCACGGCTTTGACGCTCGTCTGCGCGATCAATAGCGCCCAGGCCACGCCGATCGCGCCGTAATCCGGTGCCAGCCACACGGCCATCACGACGTACAGCAGCGTGATCAGCGCGTCGGATGCGGTGCACCACTCCGGGCGTCCCGCGCCGTAGAGCAGGAATTGCACCGGATTGGCTACCAGCAGCGCGATGTGCGCCGTCGCCAGCAGTTGGAAGACACGAACAGCGCCTCGCATGGCAGTGGGAAACAGGTGCGCGGCAAGCGGTCCGCCGAGCCAAGTCGGGACCAGCAGCGCCGCGCCCAGCAGCGCGGCTCCGGGCACATAGCTTCGGAAATAGCTGCGGCGGCGTTCCGCGGTAGTTGCGGCGACGGCTTCCGGCAAAAGGACTGTGCTGGTGGTGTTGATGAGAAGCCCGAATCCGCCGCTCAAGGACATGCCCAAACTATATGTGCCGATGGCCGAGGCGGCTGCCCAGCGCGCCAGGGCGATCGATGGAATGTAGCTGTAAAGCGAGCCAATTACGGTGGACATCGTGATCCAATTGGCAAATACGGCGATGGGCTTCCACGCGGGCCGGTCGCCGGGCTGCCGGGCCGCCGCCAGCACGGCTGCCAGCAGGCTGAAATTGGCGGCGACGATCCACAACCGGCTGAGCACGTCGCCCGTGAACAGGCTGGCCACACCGGAAAATCCGAAGTGGAGCACCAGCAGCACCGGCAGAATCTGCAGGATGGAAGCGGCTGCGCTCAGCCATGCCATGCGGGCGAACTGCAGCCGCGACTGCAACAACACCAGGCTGAACGCGGATAGCGAGGCCACCGCCGCGCTGCCGCATGCCAGCCGGATCGCGGTAGTGTACTCCGGATGCCGCAGCAGCTTAGCGCCAGCCAGCGGCGCGACTAGGAATACGGTTGCAATTACCGCGGCGGTCAGCGCCAGGCGCAGCAGCAGAAAGCGCGAAACAGTGCGTAGCCAATCCGGGCCGGTGGCGCCGGCGGCAAACTTCAGGCAGGAAATGTTGATGCCCAACTCGCAAAGATTGCCTACCACCAGGCTGCTGCTGGCGTAGATCGCGCATTCGTCGAAGCGCGCGGGCGCGACCAAATGCGATACCAGCAGCAACGCGGCGAAGCGGCTGGCCGAAAGGCCGGCCTGTCCGGCCAGGACCAGCCCTATGTTGCGGGCTGTGGCAGTGAGCCGCCCGGCCCCGAGGGTACCCCGGCCTGGATCAGCATCGCACACGGCGTCCGCGGCGGATTCTCCCGGAGCGCGCTTATAAAGTAGTGTTGCCATCGACGATTCAATTTGGAACGTAAAGTTGTGGGCAAGATCCGCAGCCCGATGCGGTAGGCCCGGCCCAGCGTCAGAGGACCCGCGCCCATGCATAACGGGCCATCCACGCGATCCCAGAGCTCACACATCCGGGCCGACAGATAAGGTGTGGTTTGGACCGAGGTGAAGCCGGCTTTGGACAACGCGGCCACCCACGCGTCTTCCGCCAGCAGATTCAGGTGTTGCAACTGTCCGGCGCGCAAACGCGCATACCAGGCGCCCCTGAAAAGCAGGTGCCGGTTCATTTCGATGAGCGGAACCGTGGCGATCAGTGCGCCGCCCGGCCGCAGGACGCGCCGGCACTCGGCCAATACCCGATCTAAGTCCGGGATGTGCTCCACGACGCAGTTGGCGAAGACCGTGGCGAATACTCCATCCGCGAATATGAGCCGGCGCGCATCCATGCACGAAAGACGCCCGTACAGGCCGTTGCGCGCGGCGCACAGTTCTATTTCGCGCGGATTGAGATCGATGCCCCAATCGACGCGCGGCAATAGCAGCGATGCAAAGCGTCCGTTACCGCACCCAAGCTCCAGTAAGGGCGGCGCGAACGTGCATTGCCGCAGAGCCTTCAGCTCCGCCGCCCGCCAAGCCGCCAGCGACGGAATGTCGTAGATGGTCTGTGCCAGGCCCAGCAGCTCGGCGTCGGAATAGCTAAGCAGCGCGTTCATGAGTCTCCAGCAATTCTTCGTAAAGGCGCATGTGGCGGTCGATCATCTGGCGCACGCTGAACTCCGCTCGAGCCTTTTGCCGGGCGGCTTGGCCCAGCCGGTGGCGGCGGTCTGGATCGGCCAACAGGGCGCAAATGGCGTGCGCGAGCGCGGCGCTGTCGCGCGGCGGGACGATTACGCCGGTATACTCATCCAGTTGTTCGCGTATGCCGCCCACGTCGGTGGCTACCACGGCAGCGCCGCAGCACATGGCCTCCAGCACCACCGTAGACAGGCATTCACCCAGGCTGGGCGACACGACGACGGCTGCGGTGGAATAGAGTTGGGCCAAACCCGCGGCGGTTTTGGATCCGGCAAATTCCAGGCAGCCGTTCAACCCCAGCCGGGCCGCCTGTGTCTGGTAGCGGTTAAGCAGCGCGCCGGTTTGGTAGACGGCCCGCAGCTTGACGCGCGGATAGGCGGCGCGCACGGCGGGCAAGGCGTCTAACAAGTAGTCCAGTCCCTTGAATTCCTGAAGCTGGCCCACGAACAGCAGGTCGTTGGTGGACTCGGGCGACTCTGTGATCCGGTCGAATACCCCGGTGCTGATGCCGTTGGGGATGACCGCGACGCGCTCCGGCGGCAGCCCCCGGCGGCGTGTGAGGAAATCTCGTTCCGCTTTGGAGAGGGCCACTACCGCGTCGGTCTTGCGCAGTATGAAGCCATCCGTCACACGCCGCCTCCAGCCCACGGGCAGCCCGTTCATGGCAAACGGATCGTGGGTGGTGAGGACGAAGGGCGGCCGTACGTTGGCCGCTGCCAGGCGCAACGCCGCCCGGCCGAAGTGATGCACATGCACGAGGGCGAAGTCTCTCAGTGGCAGCGGTGCGGCATGTCCGGAAAGCGTCACCTGCCATCCACGCTGGATCAGTCCGTCCGCCAGCACCGTCTCGGGTGAGATGGAATGCCGATCCCGGTAATCCGCCGGCTTGTCGAAAATGCCGCCTACAATGCAAATGTGCATGGCTGCAAGAGGGCCACTGTCCGCCTTGAAATTCGTTTAGGAAAGATAAGTGGCGATTTTGGGCGGGAATCCCAATATTTTTTCGATTATTTCGAAGGGGAGGCGCTCTGATACGTATGTGCACAGATGGGCAGAATAGCAATTCCTGTGGCTGGATCGACAAATTCCACTCCCCTGCTCCGCACGACCCACTCTAGGCCGGCTTCGCGGCGCCGCTGGAGAGTGCCTTCGTCGGAGTAAACACGGTAAGTGGTGCCGATGGATTCGGGCGTGTTGTACGGTGACAGAACTTCCAGAGCTAACTTGCGGATCAGGCGTTGCGTGTTGATTTTGCAATTCTTAGGGGTCATGCGGCAGAGTTGCGACATGCCGCGCCAGCCAATCACGATGGTGCGTGTTCCGTCGGATTCCGGATAGGCCGCCTTCCAAAGAGTTTGATAGAGCACCTCTTCGCCGAGCGAGTGGCCATCGTGAGTTGCGGCGCACCTACGGATACGCAGGCGCTGACCGGGTTGGATCGCAGGGATCGAAACAACCTCAGGGGCTGGAACAGTATCTGTCTGTTTGATAACAGGGATTGTAACAGATTGAGGAGTCGGAACAGCCCCAGGGCTTGTAATAGTGGCAGGGACTGTTTCAACAGAGCTGGATGCTATTCCAGGGCCAGGGCTTGAATTAGACTCTGGGACTATATCAACCTGAGGTAATGGAACAACTACAGGGATCGAAATAAGCTCTGGGGGTAAATGCTGGCCTGGCTCTGAAACAAGCCCTGAGTGTAAATCAACCCCAGGGTCCGAAATGAGTAGAGTTGCGGGTCCTTGAAGGTGGGGCAGGGGAACCGGACCGTTCAAGAAGGACAGGTAGCCGCCCATGCCGGGCTGGCTGACGATCTCGTCCCAGCCGAGCGGCTCCATGGCGGGCTTACGCTTGGACCGTTTGGGCGTTTTCGGATTCTCTTTGACCGGCTCGTTCATCGAGCAGCTCCAGTAGCTGGGTTCCCGCTATTTCATAGTCTTCCATGGCTTTACACTTAGGATCGTAGTCCACCAAGAACTGCCGCGCACGGCCGCACTTGGCCACGGTCACATCGGTGCGGATGGCAGGCAGCAGGGGGATTCTGAACTTGGCCGAGAGGTCCTCCAAGGACTTCATCATCACGGCGGTATGTTGAAATCGCCGGTCTACCATTACGGGCAGCAAGCCTGCGGGCCGCACATTGACGCGAAAAAGTTCGTTCATCATGCGGGCCGTCTCCAGACAGGCGCCGGCGCCCTGCAGGCTCAGGGTGTCCATGCTGACTGGAATCAGCACGCTTTGCGCGTAAACCATGGCGCAGGTCTGCATGAGCGTGATGGATGGGGCCACATCGATGATCACGATGTCGTAGGGTTCGTCGACCTTAGAGAAGAGCAGGGAAAAGGACATCTCCCGAGCCGGTACCCCCATTAGGGAAGCCTCGGCCTGAATCGTCTCGCGGCTACTGCAAAGCACGTCGATATTGGGTGTCGCGTGCACCAGGCAGCTCTCAAACAGGTGGTTGTAGACCACGAAATGGTGGAGGAACTTGTCGGCTTTCAGTCCCAGGGACATACCCACGGATCCTTGAGGATCGGTATCGATCAGGAGCACCTTGCGGCCCTGATCGGCCCACAAACGCGCTAGCGTGGTTGCGGTGGTGGTTTTGGCGACGCCGCCGCGTTGATTGGAAATCACTAACCTAATCACTGTTGTTCTCCGCGATGGTTTGCCGGATACGCTCGACGTCCTGCGCGGTCCAGCGCCGGTAACGGTTCGCTTGGTTGCGCTCCGGTTCCGGGATCTTTTGCGCGCGCAACCAGTTCATGAGCGTTCGCTTGGTAATTCCCAGAACGTCAGCCACTTCCTGGGACTTAAGGTATGGTTCACTTCGAGCCTTCATCAGATAGCGTCAGCCCTGATCATAGTTAAGAAGATTCTCAAATGTCAATACCAAACTAATGAAACTAATGAAAACCAAGCCATCCATGTCCTGGGATCGGATCGACTACAGGGGTTGCGACAATAACTCGAACACCGTTGCCAGCAGCGTTTCCGGCTCGAATGGCTTTTGCAGCAGCAAGGTCCGTGGGGGCAATCCCCGGTCCTGGGCGGCGAGTCCGTCGGCATATCCCCCCAGGTACAACACGCGCATTTGCGGTTGTATGCACGCCAAGCGCCGGACCAGTTCCGGCGCGGGTCGGCAGATCAAAAGGTCTGGCGGTCCTTGCGCCTCCGTTGTCCGTAGCGCTTCCTTGGAATCGAGCGCCGCCAATACACGGTAGCCGCGCTTTTTCAACAGATTCGACATGACCGTACGCATTGCGTCATTAGCCTCGACTAGCAGAATGGTGGTGTTGCCGCGCAAACGATTGGTCCGCGGCGCTGGCAGGGCAGGGAAGTGCGTTCCCGCCAAGGGGAAATAAATGCGGAACGTCGCTCCCTTACCGGGCTGGCTATACGCCCAAAGGCGCCCGCCACTCTGCCGGACGATGCCGTACACCACAGCCAACCCAAGGCCCAGAGCTTGACCATTGGCCAGGTCACCCGCCTTGGTGCTAAAGAATGGTTCGTAAAGGTGCGCCCAGCTTTGGTCGTCCAAACCGGGCCCGCTATCGCTCACTGCCAGCATCCCGTATGGACCGCCGGCCGTCTCCATGCTTCCAAGCCCGGGCTCCACGGCCGCGGCGTTGGCGGTCTGCACGCAGAAAGTGCCTCCGCATGCCATCGCGTCGCGCGAATTGGCGGCCAGTTTCAAGATGATCTGGCGTACCTGTACGGGGTCGGCGATCACGGGCGGCATGTCCGGGCTCAGATCCTTGATAATTTCGATGTCCCGCCCAAATAGTTGCCGCAATCTAGGCAACATGCTTTCAACGAGATCGTGGAGGGCTACCGGCCGGGCGTGGAGTTCGATCTCGCCGCTGAATGCCAGTAGCTGTCCGGCGATGCCGCTAGCCCGCTCGCTGGCCTGCCGGATCTCCTCCAATTCGCCAAGCACGGGCTGGCTTTGGCCCGCTCCGGCCAGTAACAATTCTCCCATCGTCCGCAGCGCGTGATGCACGTTCCGGAACTCGACGGCCGTCCGCCCTGCCAGCAAACGCAGCCGCTCCATGCGTTCGGCGAGCCGCGCCTGTTCGCGCCCGGTGGCATCCCGAACTTCCAACTGGACGACGCCGCCGGCCGCGCTGCCGCCGATTTCCAGCAACAACCAACGCCCATCGCCGGTCTGGAGCGGCAACTCCGCGCCAATGACCGCGCCGCCCGCCTGCAAGTGCTCGTTTATCTCGGCCCCGGCGGCCGCGTCCGCGACCAGCGGCGGCTCCCAAAAACCGCGGCCCAAGACTTCAGTGCCGACGCGTCCGGCCATCCGCAGGAATGCGGCATTGGCCTGCAAGACCCGGCCGGTGGCGCTCTCTAACACGAGCAGGCCGGTCTGCGCGTTTTCAAAGATACGCGCGTAAATATCGCCACGGGGCATCGGCTAACTCCTACAGTGTTCCACAAATATGCCTTACGCCTTTCACAATCTTGTCGTACCGTAGGTTGGGCTCGCTCTAGTACGCTAACGCCCGATCCGCCCGCACGTAGTCCACAAGTGATAGAAAAACATAGGCGCTAGCAACGCATCCTCAGAAAACTCTTAGGCCTAAATACGAGAGTGGACGAATTGACTTGCGGTATTACACCCCTGAATAATTGTAATCGGATCACCAAAAACCGACGATATTTCGAATCAGTGAGTTAGCGGTCCGCCAAAGCAGCGGGCCGTCCCATTTTATGAGCGAAGCCTTAGAAGCAGCGCTGGAATGTTTCGCCGGCCGCCGGACGGCCCAGGGCGATCCCATGCGTCACCGCTTTGCCGTGCTGCCATCGCGGCAGGAGCCGCGTTATCTGCTTCCGCTAGGGGACAGCCGCACTACACTGGAAGGCTTTCAGGTGTACACGCCTTACGGACTCGGCGCCCGCCTGCGGAAGGGTTTGCTGGCGCAAATCGTCAAGACAGGCTGGAGCGGCTGGGCGATGAACTCGTTGTACGTTGGAGAGCCCCTGGGACTAATAGCGCTGGTCACCAACGTGACGGGAGAGCGCAACCCAGCGTTCGCCATGCTGCTCGGCACGCCGGGCAAGTATCGCAAACTCACCATCCAAGTGATGCGGCCCGACGGCGAAACTCTGGGCTATATCAAGCTGGGACTGACCAAGCCGGCGGGCGAGCGCGTGCGGCATGAGGCTGGCGTGCTGGAAGATCTTGCCCGGTTGCGGCCGCACGTGCCACGCGTGCTCTACGCCGGCGAATGGCAAAACAGCTATATGTTGTTCCAGTCGCTGCTGGACGGCCGCCCCGGGCCGGCGGATCTCTCCGGCATGCACGTCGAATTTCTCGAAAGGCTGGCCGCCCTAAGGCGTGTAGACAAGCCTGGACTCCAGGTGGTCGAAGAAATTGGCGCACGCTGGAAAGAGGTGACGTGGCGTTGCGACTGGCGCTGGCAGCAATTGGGTAAGGCAACTTTGGCCATGGCCCGCCGCGATTTGGAAAGGCTTACGGTTCCGTGCGGTTTCTGGCACGGCGACTTCGCTCCCTGGAACACGCGCGTGCGAGATGGCCGGCTCTCGGTCTTCGATTGGGAATCCTGCGAAGACGGTGCGCCCTTGGGATGGGACACGTTCCACTTCAGCGTGCAGGTAGCCAGCCTGCTGAAGAAGAACTGGAGAACGCAGTTCGACCTGACGGCGTCTCCAGGCGCGCGCGGCTTGTTCCTTTTGTACTTGCTGTCGAGCCTGGGCAAATCGCTGGACGAGCGGGCAGAGGAAAATCCAGGCCTGGAATACCGCAAGCAGGCGTTGATTAGCGAATTGGAGGGATAGGTTTCAGCGTTTAGCTACCGCGGCAGTCGCTCGAAGAACTCCACGGATTGCTTGGCACATGTGTCCCAACGGAAACGTTGCGCCTGGATTCTGCCGGCCGCAGCCTGTTGCGCGCGCGTACTGGGCGAGGTGAGCAGGCGGTCTAACGCCGCGCGCAGTTCCGCCGGGCTTTGCGGATCGATCAAAGCAGCCGCGCCGCCCGTCACTTCAGGCAACGACGACAGGTTGGAAGTAATCACGGGCACGCCGGCCGCCATGGCTTGCGCCACCGGGAAGCCGAAGCCTTCGTAGAGCGACGGATAAACAAAGACAGTCGCGCCGGCCGTGATGCCCGGCAGATCGGGTTCGGGCACGTAGGCCAGGTAGCGTAGGCCAGGGGTGGGCGCGCGCAGCCGGGCCATCGTTCCGGCAGACTGCCAGCCTTCGGGACCGGCCACCACCAGGTCGAATTGTTCCCGCACCGAAGCATGCAAGGCTTGCCAGGCATCCAGCAATCGATCCAGGTTCTTACGCGGCTCCACGGTTCCCACGTACAAGGCGTACGGCCGGCGAAGCCCATACTTCAGCCGCGCCGAGGCGCCGGTCTCGGCGGCGGCTTCGAAAAACCGCTCCGCTACGCCTGGGTAAATAACTTGGATGATCTCCGGATTCAGGTGCAGGACCGTCACGGCATCGCGGCGGGTGCTCTCGGAAACCGCGATCAGGCCAGCGGAGCGTTTCCAGACGCGCTCGGCGAAGCGCTTTTCGGCCGCCACATTTGCCGGCTGATGAAGCTCGGGCAGGAGCCAGCAGGTCATGTCGTGCAGCGTCGCTGTCAAATGCAGGTGGCGCGGGGGATAGAGCAGCTTCGTGGCGTGAAAGATGCCGTCAGGAGGCGCCATCAGGTCCGCTGCACCGTTCGGCCATAGGTTCATGGCGAAGAGGAGGGCCTGGCGGGCGAGCGTACCCGGTGGATCCGCGATGGAACCTTCATGGTCCAGATCCGGCAGCCGGTCCAAGAAAGGAAAAAGCCGGACCTGCTCGTCGCCCAAGAGGCGGCGCAGGTGCACAATCCAGTGGAAGAGATAATTCTTGACGCCGGCGCTACGGACCAGCAGGGGAATGGCGTCAATGAAAATGCGCATGCAGGTGAGCATAGCTCACCGTGGCTAGCGGTTGGGGGCGAGTGGCTGGTGGTTGTGTTAAAGCCTGTGCCACGATAGTACGGTGAGCGAGAATCTGTGAGCGGGTTGGCGGTGATCCTGTTTCTGGCGGGCGCGGGGTTTGCCTTTTATATTGTGGCGGGATATCCGTTGCTGCTGGCCGGGCTGGCCCGATGGAAGCCGAAGCCGGTCCACAAGCGCTTTACAGATACCGGCGTGACGGTCCTGCTGGCCGTGTGCAACGGCGAGGCTTGGATACGGGCAAAGCTGGAATCGATCTTGCGGCTCAACTATCCCCGCGGGTGCATGCAGATTCTAGCGATCTCGGACGGCTCGACGGACCGGACCGACAGCATCGTAACGGAGTTCCGGGCGGAGGGCGTGGAACTGTTACGGGTGCCGCATGGCGGCAAGGCGGCGGCGCTGAATGCGGGCATGGCGCGAGCCACCGGCGAGATCCTGTTTTTCACCGATGTGCGGCAGCCATTGCAGCCGGATGCGCTGCGTCAGTTGGTGGCGTGTCTGGGCGATCCTTCGGTGGGCGGGGCTTCCGGCCATATCGTTTTCGTCGAGAGCGACGGGGGCGGGGAAGCCGATGTGGGATTGTATTGGCGGTTCGAGAAATGGCTGCGGGACAAACTGACTGCGGTGGATTCGCTGCTGGTGGCGACTGGCTGCGTGTACGCATTGCGCCGCGAGTTGGCCCGACCGCTCCCCGCGGGCGCTCTGATCGACGATGCCTATCTGCCGCTGGCGGCCATTTTCCGAGGGTACCGGTTCGTTTTCGAGAGGCAGGCCATCGCTTACGATTACCCGACCCGGTTGGACGTGGAATTTCAGCGCAAGGTGCGCACGCTGGCGGGGTTGTTTCAGGTGGTCCACAGCTATCCGCGTCTGCTTAACGTCTTCGCGCCGGTGGGCTTCCATTTCTTCTCATATAAATTGGGCCGGCTACTGCTGCCGTATGCGCTGCTCCTGGTGGCGGTCAGCGGTTTTTGGCTTCCGCGCCCATGGGCGGAGGCGGCTATCGCCGGACAGGCGTTGTTGTACGGGTTGGCGGCGGTAGATCATTGGCTGCCGAGCGGCTTTGCGCTCAAGCGGCTGTCCGCGCCGTGCCGCACGTTCGTGGTGCTAATCGCGGCGGCCTTCTGCGCGGGATCGATCTTGTTCGTGCCGGCCGGCCGGCTGTGGAAGGAAACTCGCGTAGCGCTCGAGGATTGATGGAGCGGCCCTCCCACAGCTCCGCCTACTTGGGTGGTTCGGATTTTACGAATTGCAGCGAAGCCGAGTTCATACAGTAGCGCTGGCCGGTGGGCATGGGTCCATCCGGAAAGACGTGCCCCAAGTGGGCATCGCACTTGGCGCAGAGCGCTTCGGTGCGCATCATCCCAAAGCTGGAGTCGGTCTCCTCGGTAACGTTTTCTTTGGCGAGGGGTGCCCAGAAGCTCGGCCAGCCGGTGCCCGACTCAAACTTGGTGTCGGAGCTGAACAGCGCGTTACCGCAGCATATACAACGGTAAATGCCTTTGTCGTGCAGCTTATAGTACTTGCCGGTGAAGGCCGGCTCAGTGCCTTTCTGGCGGGCGACCGCATACTGCTCGGGCGTGAGCTGACGCTTCCAATCTTCGTCGCTTTTGACTACTTTATCAGTCGTCACAATTCCTACTCTCTGTCCTGAATTGGAGAAGTCAACCAGCCGGACCGTGCGAGGGTCGCGCCGCTTGGCGCCAGAGGAGGCGGGATTGTCTGCGCTGCGCGCGTCGGAAGTGCACGCCGTGCCGGACAGGAAGGCGGCCGCGGCCAGGAAGAAAGACCGGCGATCGATGGAGCGTTCGGATGATTGACCCATGGCTGGTACCCTCTACTTGCATAAGCCGGCGGACCGGCTTTACCTATATGATAAACTAATCCCACTGCACTCACATCCAGGGAGAGTTTGGCGAGGAGGATTCCTAATGAGGATAGATTCGTTGCGGACGCGAAGCCGTGCTTGGTGGCTTCCGATCGCGGCGCTGGCGGGGCTTGCGGCGCCGGCACATGCCACGGTAAGTGTTGTCTCCCTGCAGCCGACACTGGCATCGCCGCAATCGATCGGCGCCACCGTCGGATGGACCGCTAAGGCTACGGACACCAATCCGGGTCCGCTGACGTTTCAGTTCAATGTCGCCCCGCCCGACGGGACGCTGACCACCGTCAAGCAGTTCAACCTCGGTACGCTCAGCGGCAGCACCTGGAAGTCGCCGTCGTTCGCCTGGGCCCTAACCGGGATAAACGGCACGTATCAAGTGCAAGTCGTGGTTAAGGACTGGACGTCCGGGGAATCCGATTCGATGACCGTTTCATTCGTGGTCGGCTCGCCGGTGACCGGCGCCAACCCGGTCGTGCAGCAGACGCAGAACCCTCTGGTGGCTCTGTTCACCGCGCCGTCCTGCCCCGCCGGAAGCACCATAAGCGTCAGCTTTCAACCCCAATCCGGGATCGTGGCGGCTACTAACACAAATTGGGTAGACTGCCAGCCTCCGCACTCGATGACGTTCGAAATCGCAGGCATGTATCAGAGCACGGATTACAACCTATACGCGCAGGTCGATACCGGGGGCAACGTCGTAAACGGGCCAACCGTGACTTTCACCACCGGCCGGCTTCCTACCGATATTCCGTTTCCCACTTTCCAAATCGGGGTCGAGGACAGCCCCAGCGATCCGAACAAATTGATCCTGCAGAGCTTTTCCGGTCTAATGCAGAAACAAATCCACCCGGATGTGGCCACGGACCTGCTCGGCAACATCGTCTGGTACAACTACCCAAACGATCCGAGTCACACGAGCATGATGACGCGTTCCTTCCCGAACGGTTTTCTGGCGGCGCAAAGCGGGCCCGCCTGGAATCCGGATACGCAGGCGTATCAAGTCCTGCGTCAGTTCGATTGGGCGGGAAATCTCATTCGGGAGACCAACACCGGCATCGTGCAGCAGCAACTGCTGGCGATGGGAAACCCGGACGCCCAGCCCTGCAACACGATTCCATCGCCGCCGCCGGTAGGCGCGGCCTGTCTGGGTATTTTTCACCATGATGCCATCGAGACCCTACCCAATGGCTACACGGCAGCCCTGGTGGACGTGGAGAAAATTTTCCCGCCCGGTACGCAAGGCGACACCACCGGACTTTTGGTGGACGTGGTGGGAGATATGGTGTTGGTCCTGGACGAGAACTGGAATGTGGTCTGGTATTGGGACGCCTTCGACCCGCTAAATGGCGGCCAAGGCTATCCCCAACTACCGGTGACCCGCACGGCGGTTTTGGGGGAACTCTGCAACAGCAACGGTGGGTGTCTGATCAATTTTCTGGTGGGCCCGGGAGTCGCCCCCGGCGCGCACGACTGGCTGCACTGCAACACGCTCTATTATTGGCCGCAGTCGCAAGATATCCTGGTTTCCTCCCGGAACCAGGATTGGGTCATGAAGCTCAATTACCAGAACGGCGCCGGCGCCCCGGGCATCGTGTGGCGCATGGGGCCGAGCGGCGACTTCACTTTCGTGAACACATACAAAGACCCGTGGCCATGGTTTTCGCACCAGCACGAAAGCGGCATCGAGAACAACGGGGCGGGTCCGTTCACGGTCGTGGATAACGGCAACACGCGCGTGTCTCCCCCCGGTCAATCGACCGGCGGCGTGCCCGGTCTGGGAAAACATTGCGGCAACGACTGCAACACCCGCGGCATGGCCTTGACGATCGATGAGACTGACATGCAGGTTAATCCGGTGATCAGTGCGGATCTGGGATATTACGCGCCTGCCATGGGCAGTGCCCAGTTGCTGGCCGACGGCAACTATTTCTTCGTAGCGGCATTTGTGGTGAAGGATAACGACCTCTCCTTCGACATTCAGATTCAGCCTACTCCGGGCACCGATAGCGGGCCGCAAGTCATGAGCATCTCGGCTCCAGCGGACTACCGGGCCTGGCAAATGCCGAATCTGTACGAACCTCCTATAACGTAATAAAGTACTGCACCGGCACGCTGAGAATTCTTTCAGACAATACAGCGCAAGCGGACGGTACCCGGTACGGTACGGGCAGTTCTTTTCGCGCCCAGCGCGGCTGGCTTAGAATTCAGTTAGGCAGGCAGTTCGCCAGCGTTGATTTCCTAAGTTTTGAGCCAGACGGCAAGGGGGCGGGCGGAGTCGAAAACGGCTCCGCCCCTTGCTGTTTTCAGCCGCAATGCGGGCTTGCCGCGGCAACGTCTTTCCGAACCAATCCAATGGGCGACCTCAGGCGTGTAGCCACCAGTGGGTGGTGTACCCCAAAGTTGCGGCCCGCGTAAGGTAAGAATTGCCCTGTACAAAGCCAGTTCAACTCCTCCGTTAATCACAAGTATCTCATTTTCAATCTAATACTGCCCTGCCGTGATTTGGCATACCGATTGCTTGTGCTTGTGCTCTTTCAAACCATAGATAATTAGCCGGTTAGCCGTCTGCCACTTGGCGGGCGGGGTGATGCCGAATGGAAGAAGCTCTGCGCAAATTGCGTTGCGGAAGGGGACTTTTGTAACTGCATTCTTGAGAGGGGAACCAAGTCGGATCTGGCTGGAAGATATCGGCCGTGGTCCCGGACTTGGGTAGCCATGCCGCACCCGTAGAATTCCAGAATCCTTTGTTTTCAGAGTGTTCTGGTTAACGGTTAACGGTTAACGAATTAACCCGGATTATCCATTGAGAAGATTGATTGTCCCTTTTCGACAGTGGTCTTGTATGAATAGACTGCGTCAGGCGCCGGAGTCAGACGGCACCTGCGCAAGACTATATGTTTTGGAATAGATTGCCGATGCATTAGCAGGGACGCCCGGTGCTAAGAAGCCGGACCCGCAGTGACACGCAAAGGGAAATGTATGAGACCCGAACCTACATTGTTAGCGCTAAGCAAATCCGTATTTTGTTTGTTTGCCATCCTGGCGCTGTCGTTTTCGTTTCCGAGCGGCATGCACGCGCAGGCGCCATCGGTGCCGGCTTCGTTTCAGCCCATGTACACTGAGCTGAACAACTATCTCGTGAACTTCAACGCGACGCTCGCTCCGGGGAGCAATCCGCCCTACCCCACGCTGATGTCGGTGTGTTGGAAAGCGGTAGACTCCAATTCCGGCCCCAGCCTGGTGAGCGGCATGAACTTCAACCTGACCTCGCCCCCGTTGCCGGTAAACGCGCAAATGCAGCTTAACGCATTGAAGGCCATGGGAGTACAGGCGGTCCTGGTGGAAGTCGGCTTCCCTATGCTCTACACGCCATTTCTGGCCAGCCAGAACGCGGCGTATCCTTCACAATTCACCACCTATTATCAAACCGTGGCGAACGCGGTGAGGGCCGCGGGATTGAAGCTCATTATCGAAAACGACACGCTGCTGGTTAACGACGTGGAAGCCGGCTGGGACGTCGCGCCGTTTTATGCCACGCTCAACTGGACCGA
>Ga0181532_10000980_pt1 | contig 28556 bp, 25 predicted proteins | sample PEATcosm2014_Bin_33_FD_119768 | JGI IMG/M metagenome (GOLD analysis project Ga0181532, IMG submission 119768) | Peatland microbial communities from MTU Mesocosm Facility, Houghton, MI, USA - PEATcosm2014_Bin11_30_metaG | ecosystem: Environmental > Terrestrial > Soil > Wetlands > Peat | place...
ATTACCGCTGCAAATTCCGGCATCTGCTACATCGATGGCGACCTGGGTGTGCTCGCCTATCGCGGCATCGACATCCACGAACTGGCCGACCATTCCACCTTCGAGGAGGTCTGCTACCTGCTGTGGTTCGGGCGCCTGCCCAGCCGCGCCGAGCTCAATGAGCTGAAACTGAATCTGGCGCGCGAACGCAAGCTGGACGCGTCGATCATCAGCCTTCTGCGGCAAGCACCCAAGCACGCCCTGCCCATGGACGTGCTGCGCACCATCGTTTCGGCGCTGTCGTTCTACGATCCGGAAGAGAAGGTGAACGACCACGAAGCCAACGTGCGCAAGGCCATTCGCATTACCGCGCAGCTGGCCTATGTCGTCGCCGCCTACGATCGCATCCGCAAGGGCAAGCCGCTGGTTGAGCCGGACCGCTCGCTGTCGCATGCCGGCAATTTCCTTTACATGCTGAACGGCGAGATTCCCAGCGACACGGCGGAACACGCTCTGGACGTCGCGCTCATCCTCCACGCCGATCACGAGCTGAATGCCTCGACCTTCGCGGCGCGCGTAGTGGCGGCAACCCTCAGCGATATGCACTCCGCCGTCACCGCGGCGATCGGCGCACTCAAAGGGCCGCTGCACGGCGGCGCCAACGAAGCCGTCTTCCGCATCCTGGAAGCCATCGACGCCTCAGGCGCCGATCCCGTGGACTACATTAAGGGCATGCTGGCGCAGAAGAAAAAAGTCCCCGGCTTCGGGCATCGCGTCTACCACACCGAAGATCCCCGCGCGACCCACTTGCGCAAGATGTCAGAGAGTTTGGGAAAATCCAGCGGCCAAGCCAAGTGGTTCGAGATCTCGCGCAAGATCGAGGAGTTCATCGTTGCCGATCGGAAGCTCAATGCCAATGTCGATTTTTATTCTGCCTCGACGTATCACACGCTGGGCATCGACATCGACTTGTTCACGCCGGTGTTTGCCGTGTCGCGCGTGTCAGGTTGGACCGCGCATGTGATCGAGCAGCTGAACGATAACCGGCTGATCCGTCCACGCGCCGACTATCACGGCCCGGCCTATCCCAATCACTACGTGCCGATGGATAAGCGGTAAGGCCCCTGATACAAACCGAAATCGATCCGCGCAAGCCTGAAAGCAAGGCGAGTTCTGGTCCATCCGACGCTTCATAAACCGCCGCCGCGACAATTACGCATAAGGTAGGATGAGAAGCGCCAGACGCGGGGCGATTCTCGTCATGCACATCCCTGACGGCTATCTCAGTCCATCCACCTGTGCGGTGCTCTACACCGGAGCGGCCGCTGGATGGTACTCCGCGCTGAAGCGGCTTAAACGCGTTCTGCTCAGCCGAATCATTCCGCTGATCTCGGTTTTTGCTGCATTCTCGTTTGTGGTGATGATGTTCAACCTGCCGCTGCCGGGCGGGACTACTGGCCACGCTTTGGGAGTGACGATCGCGGCCATCGTGCTGGGCCCGTCCGGGGCGATCCTCGCGCTTTCGATTGCCATCGCGATACAGGCACTATTTTTCGGCGACGGCGGGATCAGCACACTTGGCGCCAACTGCTTCAACATGGCCATCGTTGGCTCGTTGGTAGCGTACGCAAGCTATAGACTGATCGCTGCTGGTGCCGCGCTTACGTCCCGGCGACGAGTCGTCGCAGCCGCCATAGCGGGCTATCTGGCAGTCAATGCCGCGGCTTTGTTCGCGGCTGTCGAATTCGGTATTCAGCCGGCGCTGTTCCATGACGCGAATGGAACGCCGCTGTACGCGCCATATCGCTTGAGCGTCGCCATTCCTGCAATGATGATTGGCCACCTGACCTTCGCTGGATTGGCTGAGGCAGTCATCTCGGCTGGGCTCGTGGCTTATTTGCAGGTTGCAGACCCGGCCCTGCTGCGTAGCACCTCCGGAGTTCCGGACGATGCGGCCAACGCAGCTACGGCTGAGCGCCTGGCTGCGCGTTCGATTCAGACGCTGTGGATTGCCATTGCGGCGCTCATGCTGGTAACGCCGGTGGGAATCCTGGCGGCCGGAACCGCCTGGGGGGAATGGTCGCCCGCACAACTGGCAAAGGCCCCAGCGATTGCGCAGGACGTCAATTCGCCGCAATCCGTCCCCACCGGCTTGCAACGGCTGTCGAATCTCTGGACAGCTCCCTTCCCTGCTTACGCGCCGTCATTCGTCCACAGCCGTGGCTTCGGCTATCTGCTATCGGCAATGTTCGGCGTCGGCTTCTTGCTGGCGGCTTCGCTGGTACTGCGCCTGTTGTTACAGCGGCATCGACAAAGGAATTATTCGGCATGAAGCTCGGATTCCTCAAAGCCACGACCCTCCAATTCGCGCGTGCGCTGACGCGTGCCATGCTCGCCGAGCAGACCGCCCGCCAGCGCGGGCTGTTGCAATCGCTTGATCCGCGAGTGCGGCTCCTGGGGCTGTTCATGCTCGTCCTGGCGGTCACGCTCTCTCGCAAGATGACTGTCGTTGCCGGGTTGTTTGCCCTCGCCCTTGTGATTGCGGTTCTTTCCAAAGTCCGTCTCGCCACGCTGGCCACACGCGTGTGGCTGGTAGTGTTCGCATTTACAGGAGTGATTGCCCTTCCCGCGATCTTCGTGACGCCCGGTCATCCGGTCGCCGCACTCGGGCCGCTTACGATCACCGAGCAAGGCCTGCGCACCGCTGCGCTGCTTATCCTGCGAGTGGAGACAGCTGTCACCTTCACCACCCTGCTGGTCCTATGCACGCAGTGGACGCATGTATTGAAGGCGTTGCGCGCACTACGGCTGCCGAAAGAAGCCATTACCATGCTGGCGATGACCCATCGCTACGTTTTTCTCCTGGTAGAAACGGCGAGCCAGATGTTTGAATCGCGGCGGAGCAGGACGGTCGGCATTCTGCAACCGGCAGAGCAGCGACACATGGCGGCGCGCACGGCGGGCGTGTTGTTGAGCAAGAGCGTCAGCCTAAGCAATGAAGTCTACCTGGCAATGCAGTCACGAGGGTTTCGCGGCGATGTCCAAATCCTCTCTGACTTCCATCTGACAATGTGGGACTATTGCGGACTCTTGATGTTCCTGTTGGCAGGGGGCATTGCTGTCTGGATGGGAAGATAGAGCCCTTGGTTTTGAAGGGGCACGGCTTCAGCCGTGCCGTCCAATCTGTATAAGCGCTGGGGCTTTAGCCCCTGAGGGAAAGATCGAACCCATGCCGCCGCTCTTCGAGCTAAAGGACGCTAGCTTCGATTACGACGGTGTTCCCGCGCTACGCGGACTTTCGCTCGATATAGCTCGCGGCGAGCGCGTCGCATTGGTCGGCGCAAACGGCTCGGGAAAGTCCACGCTGCTCCGGCTTCTGGATGCTTTGTGCTTCGCATCGCGAGGCTCGGTCAGCTTCGCCGGAGAACCGCTCACTGCGAATCACCTCGCAGATGATCAGTTCTCGTTTGCCTTTCGCAGGCGGGTTGCGCTGGTCTTTCAGAATCCGGATGTACAGCTCTTCAATCCTACCGTCTTCGACGAAGTCGCCTTCGCACCCTTGCAGTTGCAATGGCCGAAGGAAAACGTGCTGGCAAAGGTAACGGAAACTTTGGAACTGATGGGCATCGCTCACCTTCGCGAGCGCCCGCCGTATCGTCTTTCCGGCGGCGAGAAGAAACGAGTAGCCCTGGCCTCGGTTATTGTGATCGATCCCGAGGTGTTGCTGCTGGACGAGCCGACAGCGACGCTCGATCCCCGCAGCCAGAGCCAGGTCATCGATCTGATCCAGGAGTGGAAAGGTTCGTCGAAGACGGTGATTACCGCGACCCATCAGTTGGAGATTGTAGAGGACATCGCGGATCGGGTCGTCGTCCTGGAAAGCGGACAAGTTGCAACCAGCGGCACGCCGGCGGAGATTCTATCGAACCACGAATTGTTGCTGCGAGCGAACCTGGTTCACGCGCACCGGCATTCGCACGGCGGCGTTGTCCACTCACACCCGCACATTCACTCGCATTCCAAACACGAACATTAGGGAAGCTCTGATTAAGGTCAGATTTTGAAGGGGACGGCCTTCAGGCCGTCCGTAAATGCCCCATAAAGAACTGGGCTTTAGCCCCTGAGGTGATTCCAACTGACTTTAATCAGACCTTCCTTAGCAATTGGACCGCTTCAAGTCGCGCTGCCTGGCATCACTGCATCCGCGGGAGCTGCGGGCAATCCATCTGGAGGCGCACCTGACAACACCAGGGCTGGATATTTTGCCTCGGGATAAATCTTCGCCAACAGCAGAATGCCCGCAATTGTTACTACCAGGTCGAAGACGCTGGCCTCCGGTCCCACGCTGCCACCGCTAAGCCACTTCGATCCAGCGAGAGACGCATTCAACATGTGACCGGTGGCGTGAATACCGCTGTTCGGGGTGGAGTAGAAGAAGCTCTCGCCCCAATCGAAGGCCATGTGCCAGCCGATAGCGAACCAGAGATTGCCGGTGCGCCGCAGCGCGAGACACAGAAAAAGCGCAATGAGGACAATCTCCACCGCGCCAATCCAGTTTTCTCCCGGATTGCCCAGATGAAGCCCCGCGAAGACGATACAGGTGATGGCCGCAGCCGGCCAGAAGCCGAGTCCGGTGGTCAAGGTGAACTGCATATAGCCGCGGAAGGCAAACTCCTCGAATAGCCCCACCATCAGGAAGCCTACCGCCCACAGAAACCCGAACTTCAGTACATCCAGCGGCGAGAGCACCAGTCCACCGGCCGAGTACGCGTGGGTCGTTGCCATCATCGCAATGATGACTGACAGCATGACAAAACCCCAGAGCGCTCCGGTCCAGAACTGCTTGCCCAGCGCGCTTCGCGGTTGAAGGCCATAGTCGGCAAAACGCCGGTGCTCAAACAAGCCCATAATGGCGGTGGCGAGGAGGATGATGCTGAAGCTGAGGGCCTCACCGAGGATCACATTCGGCGCTGAAAAATCCCCGCCCAAACTCCGCCCGAAGGTCTTTTGCAGAAAAAAAGCCACGCCGCCCAGGACGGCCACCAAGGCGAAAAAGACCAGCAGGCGCCATCCCGCGCGAATGCCCTGCGGCCCGAGGAAAATCATGCGAAGTTGATTCTGCTGCGGTGAGGCAGGAGCCAGGTCTGGTTCGGGCATATCCCTCCTCGGCAAGTTATAACACCAGGACTTCAGAAGATCTCGACGCGCTGCCGGAGTGGTCGTTAACTCCTCAGGCTCGGGAGTGACGCGGGATCTTCCGAATTGAAGATTCTACGGTAGTTGATGTGCAGCTATAAGTCCAATGGGCAGAGGCCTTTAGCGGGATGATGTCTCAGCTCCCAGCGACTCAGAAGAACTGCTTCCGATTACATCGCCCACGATTTTCATTGTGTGCAACGCGATTTCATAGCATAATTTTCAGACTTTCTTTCCCACACCATTTTGAGCACTGCCCAAGTCTGCAGGAAGACTTTGGACTGCAAAGGACGATTACCTTTCCATGAAAAAGATCTCTGGTCTTTCGCTTCTCTGTTTCGTCGCGTTGTGTAGTTGCCTGCTGACAGCGCAAGTACCGGTTACAACGTATCAGTACGACAACAACCACTCCGGCACAAACACCCAGGAAACCATCCTGACCCCGACGAATGTTAACGTCTCGCAATTTGGGCGAAAAACCGTTTTTACCGTGGAAGGCTTCGTCTACGCGCAGCCTTTGTACCTGCCCAACCTGACCATCGGCGGTACTTCCCACGATGTGCTGTTCGTGGCGACCGAGCACGATCAGCTCTATGCCTTTGACGTCAACAGCGGGCAACAGCTCTGGCACACCAATTTCCTGGCGGCGGGTTCGGGACCGCTGCTGGTGGTCAGCACGGTCTCCAGTAACGATGTGAGTTGCAGCGACTTGGTTCCCGAGATCGGGATCACAGGGACACCAGTGATCGACACCACGACCAATACTCTCTACGTGTCGGTGGAAACGAAGGAATATAACCCGCAAACTCAATCGAAGGCCTTCCGTCACAGACTGCATGCGCTGGATATAACAACCGGACTCGACAAGGTCACTCCGCACGGCATAAGTGCGGTGGTGAAAGGAAATGGCAGCGGTAATCTCGGCGGCTTCATCACGTTCAACACCTTGCTGGCCAACCAGCGGCCGAGTCTGCTCCTCGCGGACGGGCAGGTGTTTGTGTCCTGGTCGTCGCACTGTGATCTAGGCAACTACCACGGTTGGCTGATGTCCTTCAACAAAACCAGCCTGGCTGCTACTGGAGTTATTCTCGATACTCCGAACGGCTACGAGGGAGGCTTTTGGGGCGGCGGTTCCGGGCCGGCGGCTGATACAGCCGGTTCCATCTATACGGCGACAGGCAATGGATCGTTTGACGTCAACTCCGGAGGCATCGATTACGGCGACAGCGTTATGCGGCTGACTTGGTCAGGCTCCGGTATCTCGATCGCCGATTATTTCACGCCTTGGGATCAGCAGACATTGGATGACAACGACACCGATGTAAACTCCGGCGGTGTGGTTCTGCTGCCCGACCAAACCGGCCAGTACCCTCATTTGCTGGTGCAGGTTGGCAAGGAAGGGACCATCGACCTGATCAATCGCGACAACATGGGCCATTGGCATTCCGGAAACGACGACCAGATTGTGCAAACGCTGCCCTTCGTCATCGGAGGAATCTGGGGCGCCCCTGCGTTCTGGAACAACAATGCGTATTTCGGCGGTCAATACGATCACCTCAAGGCATTCTCGTTCAATCCGCAGACGGAGCTTCTTTCCACCGGTCCCACTTCGACGTCGCCCGAAAGCTTCGCCTTCCCCGGACCGACGCCGGCAGTCTCATCCAACGGCACCACCAATGGAGTCGTGTGGATCATCGAATCCGACAATTACAACAACGGTGGCAACGCCATTCTGCGAGCCTACAACGCTCAGAACCTGGGCTCTGAACTTTACAACTCCCAGCAAAACGCAGGACGCGACCAGGCGGGACTGCCAGTAAAGTTCTCCGTTCCCACGGTGGCTGACGGGCACGTTTTTGTTGGCGCGCAGGGCCAAGTGTCGATGTACGGCTTGTTGCAGTGATGTCTGGAACTCGCCCGCGGAAGCGGGCGAGTTCTTCCTCAGCAGCGCGGTCTTTCCTGTTTCTATCGGAACTGCGGCAGCACCGCCTCGCCGAATAATTTCGCCTGCTCCTCGCGATCGTCGCCCCAGATCTCCAGCATGATGTTGGTGCAGCCTGCCCGGCGATATTCTTCGATGCGCGCGCAGCATTCGTCAGGCGTTCCGGCAATCGCGCAGACCTTGCGCAGAACGTCATCGGTCACGGCTTGCGCGGCGGCCTTGCGGCCGCCCTTCTCCATCGCGTCGGCGATGGGAGCAATCTCCTCGAAGGCGAGGCCGGCTTTCTGCAGCAGCACGTCGGCCGAGCCGCGGATGTTCTGCACCTTGTTGGCGAGATACATCGCCGCCATCTCCCGCGCGCCTTCCCTGCCCTTCTTGGAATCTCTGTTGATGCTGCCGACGATCACGGCGCCGAGATCGAGCGCCGATGGATCCTTGCCTGCCTTCTTCGCGCCTTCCTCCATATTGCCGCGAGCGTAGCGGACGAAGTCCGGAGTGGTGATGCTGGCCGTCAGCAGCCCATCCGAATGCGATCCCGCAAGCCTCTGCAGCACCGGCCCTGTCGCGCCAACGTAGATCGGCACCGGCGCTCGCGAGACGTGTGCATCGGCCTTAAGCGCTGGGGCCGAAACGTCGAAGGCCTTGCCGTGATATTCGACAGCTTCCCCCGCGAGCATCGCTTCGATGATCTCGATGCTCTCGCGCATGACGACCGCCGGGCCTGCGTCTCTTCCCTTCTCGCCTTCGCCAATCTCTTTCATGAAGATCTTCGAGGCGCCGAGCCCCAAGAGAAAGCGGCCATCGCCGGCGGCGTCCTGCATTACCCGCGCTTCCATGGCGATCTGCACCGGATGGCGAGTGTACGGCGAGATGATTCCCCAGCCAATCGTGATCCGCTGCGTTTGTGTGGCGATCGCCGTCGTCATGGCCGTCGAGGAGCGCGCTTCGAAGCCGTGCTTGCGCCACCAGGGATATGCTTCGGCCAGCCAGAAGATGTCGAAGCCTGCGCGCTCGCAAGCCAGCGCCATGCGCACGGTCTGCGGCAACGGCTCCATACTTAATTGCAGTACGCCAATTCGGAACGGAACGGACATGAGTGCCTTTCAGAGCTGTCAGCTGTCAGCTCTCACCTCTCAGCTATTACTTTACCCAAGCTTGTTATGACACTGGCCTTGGTACGACGGCCACGCCCTCCATCTTTAGCTGACGGCTGACGGCTGATAGCTGACAGCTTCCTACGGATCCGTCCGAGAATGCTCAAGCCCTTTCATCAGCGCCCACATCGCCCTGTTCAGAGGAGTTGGCACACCGTACTTTTCGCCCCACTTCACAATCGCACCATTCATGAAATCGACCTCGGTCGTGCGCTCGGCGAGCACATCCTGCAACATGCTGGCCTTGTGCTTGCCAGGAGCATTCGCGCCCTTGGCGACAAGATCTCTGGGATCGCCATGCAACTCCACTCCCATCGCCTTCGCTACCGCCTCGCCTTCCTCGATGAGCGCCTCGAACAATTCCCCCGTGGGCGGAAAACGCGTTGCCGCCCCATGATGCAGTCGGGTTAGCGCTCCCACTGGATTCGTCGCGGCATTGAAGATCAACTTTGTCCACTGCGCGCCGCGCGCATCCGCCAGGGCGATTGTGTTCATGCCGCTCCGGGTCAGGTAACCTGCCAACTCCTCGACACGATCCATCGCCGTGTTCGTCGGCTCGAACGGGCCAATCCAGGTGTCACCCTTGATGTCGAATCCAACGTGTCCCGGCTCGACGATGTGACCGGCAGGAAACGTCGTGCCGCGAATCACGAACTTCACATGCTCAGCAATGATCTCCTCATTGCCCACGCCGTTTTGCACGGAACATACCACGCTGCGGGAATCGAAGCAGCGCGCCGCCGCCTTGATCGCGCCCGCGGTGTGAATAGCTTTTGTAGCCACTACCCCGTAGTCGCACACCGGCAGTGCGGTCGGATCGGTGTCCGCTTTCGCCACCTTGACATGCACTTCCGCCGCGCCTGAGAGCTGCAACCCATTGCGATTGATTGCATCCACGTGCGACTGCGAGACGTCGAAGGCGTACACTTCGACCTCGCCGCCCTTCGCCAGGTGCGCCGCGAACAGGCTGCCGATCGCGCCACAGCCCACCACAAGAATCTTCTTCATGCCTTGCTCGCCGGGTGTCGCGCGCCAGCTTTGGAATAGAACTTCCACGGAATGTTGCTCAGGTTTTCTCCCTCGCTCTTGCCAATGCGAAACGTGTCCTGCGTATAGAGGCAAACGCTTCCATCCTGATCGATTACCTGCGGGTGCAGAGAAAAGATCATGTTTTCCTTCAGCTCGACCTGGCTCTTCGCACCAATTGCGGGATGCTCGATCATGGTAGTGCCGATCGAATGTCCTGAGAGGTGTCCCAGCGCGAATCCGTGGCGCGCGAATGTGTCTGCGACAACCTGGTGAACCTCGCGGGCGAGCACGCCTTCGCGCATCATCTTGCGCGCTGCCTCCATCGCCTCGGGATAGACCTCGGCCATTTGCAGCGTTCGCCTGCTTGGCTCACCCTCGATGAGCGCGCGAGAAAACTCAACCCAGTAGCCGCCCGCGCCCGCAATCTCCAACGAATAGAGCAGCAGATCTCGTTTCCCCACCCGGCGATGTCCCGGCACTTTGAAGTGAGCCTCGGCCTCTCCATTTTCGCCGGAGAGCACGATATTCATCATGCGAGCTCCGGCGCCGCGCGCGAAAAACATTTCGACGGCGGGCGCCATGATCTCCGCCTCTGTCTTGCCTGGCACGAAGCCGTCGAGCAGCGCCCAGAAGCCTTCGTGGATGATGTCCATGGAGTCGCGGATCTCCACCAGTTCTTCATCGCTTTTGACCGCACGCGCCATGTCGAAGTGGAAATCGAAGGGCACAAGCTCAAACGGGCCCTGCTGCAGCTCGCGATAATCGCGCACTGCCATGATGTAGTCGAGACCGTAGACACCGATACGCTTCCAGCCTGCGTCCTGCGACCGCTCGCGCAACCAGCGGCCGGGAATCTCGGCCCAGACTTTTTCCTTTACGAACGGCTTCTTCTTGTCTCCGATCCAGCGCGCCTCCTTCGGAAACAGCAGCGTTGGCTCACCCTTCAGCGGAATCAGCACATAGACATAACGATGAACGATCTCGAAACCCGAGGTGTAAAAGACCGCGCCCTCGAATCCGGCATACTGATTGCCGCAGACAATGAGTGCGTCGACGTTCTGTTCGCGCATCGCGCCGCGAATATTGTCGTAGCGGCGTTGAATTTCAGGTTGGGTCGGCATGCTTCTCTGTGATTGGTAATCAGCCGTCAGGTAGAGCTGGCCTTTAGGCCAGCGTCCGAGCCGTCTATTTCTCCTGAGCCGGGCTTCAGCGCGGCGGCACTGCGTTTCGGGTGATCGGGGCTAAAGCCCCACGTTCTTAAAGCGGCGCCTAACGCGGGCCTGAAGGCCCGCTCTACCCGTGCTCTGCTCCACAAATTTCCGCCGCCGTCAGCGCATAAACCTTGGTTATATCAACCAGCGTCCTGATCGCGACCTTTTCGCCCTCATGATCGCGCGGCCCGCTCGACGGCCCATAGTTCACGGTCGGACATCCGAAGCGCGAGAGCACCGACGCATCCGAACACCATAGCACCGTGTCGCGCACCGGAGGCCTTCCGACCACATGCTGATGGTTTCGCTCGATGGCTTTCACCATCGCATGGTTCTCATCTATGATCGCGCCCGGAACGGAGACATACGTTTCGAATTCAAGTCCGTATTCCGGATGCCGCTCCTTCATTGCCAGATACAGCTTCTTCGCCGCGCGGCGGGCGTCGGTCATGCTGATTGTCGGCGGCACGCGCACGTCGAGAAACAGGTCGGCGCGCTCGGGCGTGCGGCTGGCCCGCCAGGGATGTCCCGCTCGCACGCATCCGATATTGACGAATCCCGGACGCCCGGCCCAGCGCGCCTGCTCCTGCCACTCCGGAGTCCATCGCATGACATCTCCCACAATGTGGTACATGCGGCGAATAGCGTTCTGCTCTTCCTTGCCCGGCGCAAATGCTGAGTGCACGTAGTTCCCAGTCAGCCCGAAGCGTACCCACATCGACCCGGCGTGCTCCAGCACAAGCTGCATATCGGTGGGCTCGCCGAGGATACACATGTCGGGCAGGATGCCATGGTTCACCAGGTAATGCGTGCCTGCGCCGTAGCCGCGGTATTCCTTTCCTTCGAACTCGCCCCACTGGGTCTTCTCGATCTCGCCACAAACCGCGCCCAGGATAACGTCTCCTTGCAACTTGATCCCGGCCTCAAGCAACGCTTTTACCGCATGCACATAGCAAGCCAGCGCGCCCTTCATGTTGTAAATGCCCAGGCCGTAGATCATGCCGTCCTTCACCACGGCGTGTGGCTTATAGCCGATGCCGGCGAGAAAGTCCTCGTCCCCAGTATTCGACGTGTCCATGTGGCCGTTGAACATCAGGCACTGGCCGTTGCCGCTGCCCTCGAGCCGACCGATGACGTTGGCGCGACCGTCTTCCACCGGCTGCCAGGTGATGGTCAACCCCAGGCGCTGAAGTGCCGTGCGCATGTACTCAGCCAGGGCCAACTCCCCGCCTGTGGGACTAGAGATATTGACCAGGTCGCAGCACATGGAGACGATCTCGTCCTCGCGAATGCGGCTGAGGACCGCCTGCTTCATGCTATCGCTTAAGGCCTTTTTGCCAGCGGTCGCCATCATTGCGCAGCCTTTCCCGCACAAGCTGCATTCAGCACGCGAAAATCGTCTGGGAACGAACACAGCTTCTCGTTGCCGTTGCCGGTGATCCAGAAATTGTCTTCCAGACGTAGGCCGCCGCCGCCCGGCCAGTAAATCCCCGGCTCAATAGCCAGCACCATGCCTTTGCGAATTGTGCCCGTGCCTGCCTGATGGGCGTAGGGAGGCTCGTGCGCGCGAGCTCCCACACCGTGGCACACGGCGTGCGAGGGCTGTCCGGGATAACCGCCCTCAGCAATGCGCGCGCGAATCAGCCGATCCAACTCCGGAAGGCTGGCGCCGTCTTTGGCAAATGCCGCTGCCTGCTTGAAGACGTCCAGCAGCAGATCCAATAGTTTGTGATACTCGGGCGACAACTCGCCGGGACAGAGATTCTTCGTCAGGTCGTTCCAGTAGCCGTCGACGCACACCCAGATCTCGAACAGCGTGGGCTCGTGTTCCTGCACCGGACGGTCGCCGGTCGCCGTGAACGTCCGAATTCCTTTGCCCGACCATACCAGCGTAAAAGCGCGCGCCATCTCAACCTTGCCTTTGAAGCCGATGCCGGTGGCATGTACAAAACCTTCGAAGATGGCCGCGACCTCGCTCTCTTTCATCCCCGGGCGCAGGCGCTCGAAGGTATGTTCCATGGCAAGCGCGGCAAGCTCATTCGCCAACCGCATGCGCTCGATCTCCTGATCGGTCTTAATGGAACGGGCCTCGGCGAGCAGTCCAGTAGCGTCGACAACCTCTCGCGCAACCGGCTTGAATGCGTCAAACCAGGGCTGCGTCCAAGTAGTCGGCTCGCCCACCATTCGGTCGGCACTCTGTGTTCCTTGTGATAGTTCCAGTCCGACGCGGCCGGTCAGGTCGCGCTCCTTCAAGACTCGCAGTGCCACTTCGAGTGAACGAAACGTCGGCGGACGCGGATCGCGATCGTCGTAACTCTTGAACAGCCGGATGTCCTGAGTCCACGAGGTGCGACGCGCGTCCTCTTCCTGCGGCTCGACAGCGATGAGCGTCGGCTCACCCTCTCGCGGGAAGACGGCGATGTCGTACCCCTTCATGCACCAATAATTCGTGAGGTAGACGATGTTGTCGGGGGCGCGGACAACCAGGGCGTCAAGGTTCTGCTGCCTCATAAGTTCTCGGGCGCGATTGAGTTTAAGGTCGTCGATCGGGTAAGCCATCAAGGTCTCTCTATTTTCCGCCTACCGCAACATCTTCATGCACATTTTCATTTTTCCACGTCCAGCTCGCTTCTTTGGCTTTGATCAGCCGATAAAGCGCGGTGTGCAACGGCGCTGCAACGCCGGCGCGCTGCGCCTCGCGCGCAATCGCGCCGCCCAGAAAATCAACTTCGCTGGGCAGCCGATGTCGAATATCGTAGAGCATTGACGGTGGATGGTTGGTGCGCGCGCCAATGCAGTTCATCGCCCAGGGATCCTCGTGCAATTCGATGCCAACCGCCGCAGCCACCGTTTTGCCTTCTTCGATCAGCTGGTGTAAAAGGTGCCCCAGGTCGCCAAAGTGTTTCTCGGCAGCAAAGTGGGGTGAATGTGGCAGCTCCGTCAATGCTGACACGCTGTTCACCGAGGCGTTGAAGATCAATTTCGACCACTGCGCCGGCCGCGCATCGCGCAGAGCCTCGGCCTTCAATTCCGATGCGATCATTAGCGTTGCTAATTCCTCAACTATTTCGAAGGGCGTGTTCGTGGGCTCGAACGGTCCCATCCACGTGGCAGTGTTTAGTTCGTAATGCACATGATCGTCGGCAAACCGCGTGCCGCTCATGAAGGTCGTGCCGCGAATTACGTGTCCCGACGGCATTAGCTCAGCGATGACCTCTTCGCTACCCAGACCGTTCTGCGCCGACAACACCGCGCCTGCGCGAAACAGATGTGCAACCGGGGCAAAGGCCTCCCGCGTCTGGTTTGCCTTGGTTGCGACAATACCAAAGTCGAAGTGCGGCAGCTCGCGCGCATCTGAGGCAGCCCGCAACTGTGCATGGAACTCGTTGTGCCCGGTGACCCGAATGCCGCGATCGTTGATGCTGCGGGCGTGCTCCTGGCGGCGGGCAAAGACCCATACTTCGGCCACACGCGCCAAGTGCGCGGCATAGAGGCTACCGATGGCTCCGGCTCCGACGATGCAGATACGTTTCATGAGTAGCTATCAGCTGTCAGCCGTCAGTTCTCAGCTTTCACCTGCACTTCGCCTTTCGCTCATCGCCAAACCGACATTCGGTCCTGAGCCACAAACAAAAAGTCCGTCTTCTCCGTGCTCTCCGTGTCGTCCGCGGTGAAGACCAATCCCGTTTTCTCTGTGTCGCTGTGGTGAAATCAGATCCCGCCCCGCTCGATCTTCACATTCGGCTTTAGTTCTCCTCTACGACTCTTCTGAATCAGCTCGTACAACGTGCTGGCATTGTTATGCGACTCGTCGATGATGATGCCCTCGCGAAACAGCGCATCCTGTAGCGCGGCGCTAATGGCATGCAGCGGCGCGCCTCCGCCTTCGCCCATGCCCTTGGCTCCGCTGTAGCTGTGCGGCGACGGCGTTTCGATGTTGCCATATTTTAAGTTCGGCATGTTCACGGCGGTGATCGGCGTGTAATCGCTGAAGGTCGAGGCCAGCATGTTGCCGCTTTCGTCGTAGGCGCAGTTTTCCATCACTGCTGCCCCGATGCCGTGCGCCGTCGCGCCATGCACCTGGCCCTCGACAATCATGGGATTGATCACCGTGCCGCAGTCGTCAACCGCAGCGTAATCGAGAATCTTCGGTATGTACGTCTCCTTGTCGATCTCGATGACCGCGATGTGCAGCTGCGACGAGTATGTCAGAGTGAGGTTGCCGTATTTCCTCACCACGTCGGGCACTTGGAAGGGTGCGCGCCAGGTACAACGGCAATTCAGGGTGATCGAGCGCAGCTCCTCAGGAACGACAGCAGTGTTCACGTTCGCCAGATTCGCGAGGCCAATGTATGGGATTGTCTTCTCGGTGCCGCGAACGCGCACCTCCGGCCCCTGTTGGCCCACGCCGAATTCCAGGTCATCTTCGCTCGCTTGCAGCGCGAACGCGGCGAGCTTCTTGATCTCAGCTTTCAGCAATTGCGCCGCGCCGTTCACAGCCGAGAGTCCCGAAACAGCGAACTGGCTGGCGTAAGTGCCGCTGTGGCCGGTGTGGACGTTACGCTCGGTATCAAAGCCGACGCGCACGTTCACCAACTCCGGCCGGATGTTCAGGATGTCGGCCACGACCTGCGAGACCGTGGTCTCATGTCCCTGGCCTTGAGGCACCGAGCCGACGGCGACGATAACTTCGCCGTAGATGTCTAGCTTGGCGTTGGCCGCCTGCGAGTTGCCGGAGAACGGCGCTTGCGGATTGACGATCTGCGCCTGCCCGAAATTGTTCGTGCCGGAATCGAGCGTGGTGCCGATTCCGATGCCAAGCCAACGATCTTCAGTTTGCGCTTTTGTTCGCTCGGCCTGCCACTTTTCCCAGCCGATGAGGTCCTTCGCGACTTGCAACATCCGAGGGTAATTCCCCGAATCGTAGATGCAACCGTTAGGCGTGGTATAGGGAAACTCTTCGGGACGAATGTAGTTACGCAGCCGCATCTCATCGGCGGGAATGCTTAGTTTGTGGGCGCAAATATCGAGCACGCGCTCCAGAAACCACAAGTGCTGCATGCGCGAATACCCGCGATTGGGGCCAACAGGACACTTGTTGGTGACGACCTGCGTGAAATCGATGCGCAAGTTGCGAAGGCGATAGGTCGCCGGCGCCACCTGCGACCAGATCACGCAGCCCAGAGGCTCGTAGCGCGGATACGCGCCGCAGTCATCGATGTGCCGCGAGTCAACTGCGAGGATCACGCCGTCTCTATCCAGCGCGACGCGGGTGTCGCGGAAGGTGCGTTCATTGCCATGGGCGCTGGAGGTCATGTGTTCGGAGCGTGTCTCGCTCCACTTGATGGGCGCGCCGTTGGCCTTGCGCGAGGCCAGCGCGCACACCGCCATCTGCGGATAGTTGGTGATCTTGATGCCGAAGCTGCCGCCGATGTCGTGGGTCTGCACCCGCACCTGGTCCATGCGCAGATGCAACGCAGGCGCAAGCAATTGAATGCCAATCGTAGGGAAAGAATTGTTGCTCCAGAAATAGAGGCGTTCGTCATTGTCATCCCACTGCGCAATCACCGCGTTGTTTTCCAGCGGCGTGCTGGAGAAGCGATGCATGTGCAGATGATCGATGTGGATGATGTGCGCAGCATCGGCGAATGCCTTGTCGATATCGCCATATTCGTAGACGCCGTGCCAGACCACGTTCGTACCCATCGCGGAGTGAAGGATTGTGTCGTCAGTCGCGGCGACCTCGCTGTCGATGACCGCTTGCAGTGGCTCGTAATCGACCTGCACAAGCTCTGCTCCGTCCTCCGCGAGTGCGGCTGTTTCGGCAATCACGGCGGCGACCGGCTCTCCCTGATAACGTGCGCGATCGACGGCCATCGGATAGTCGAGAATCTGATTGCTGGGCGCGGGACCAATTTCGAAGAAGGGATCGATGAGCCTGGTGATCTCAGAACCGGTCAGAGTGCAGACGACACCCGGCAGCGCCTCGGCTTCGGAGACATCAATGCCGGTGATCTTCGCGTGCGCAAAGGGTGAGCGCACGAACGCCAGATGCAACATGCCGAGCAACTTGATGTCGTCGACGAACTTGCCTTTGCCGCGCACCAGGCGCGCATCTTCCTTGCGCCTGATCGATTGCCCGACCCAGTCAGTTGTTTGGCGGTGCGTCGCTGTTGCCATGATCTCCTTCGAGGATGTCGTTCTGAGCCGGGGTTGAAGCTGCGCTCTGTGACAGGCCTGGATTTCCTGGACTCAAGCCCGGCGCTTCCACTTGAAGGCTAGTTGTATTTGACTGATCGGACGAAAAAGTCTCCACGACTAACATCCCAGGCTGCGGCACGTCGATATTTCCCAGCTTAGTCTCTGATATTTCGCCTTGGACCTGCATCTCCAACGAAGTTGACATCCCACTCTGTAAGATGTCGACAGTCTCCGGACCGGGGATGGGCGCCTCCCCTATCGGTACCTCGATCGCCGCAATCGCCACCGGCTCCGCCAGCGCCTTCTGCAACCCGTCAATCAGTTTCTGGATATTCTTGCGACCGAGTGGCTCGAGCATCCCACCTGCCATGGACGCGAGTTTCCCGAAGACGCTGGTCTCGCCTTGCCAGACGACACGAGTGCTCTCCGGCAACGGCGACAAATCGAAGCCTGCACTCACCGTCACCTGGCTGCCCACAGCAGTTCCCTGCCCCTTGTATTGCGCCCGCAGCGGCTTAACCGCTTCGCTCAGCTCCATCTTGAGTTCTGCTGAGCCACGAATGTTTCCCACCCCGACCTTCACTTTCACGGTGAAGTGCATGGGATCCTGCATGCTCATGCTTTGGAAGTCGGGAAGCAGGGGTGCGAATTTGTTGGGATCGGAGAGGAAGGCGAAGACTTCCTCCGGACTGCGCGGGGTGGTGAACTCGCCAGAAAAATTAATGGCCAATGTCTGCTCCTTCACCGGCAGCGGCGGCGCGAATCGCTCGAAAGATGTTCTGATATCCGGTACAGCGGCAGGTGTTGCCGGCAATTCCCTTGCGAATGTCCCACTCTGTGGGATGGGGATGCTCCTCCAGCAATTGCACGGTGCTCATGAGGAAGCCGGGCGTGCAATATCCGCACTGAAAGCCGTGGCAGTCACTGAAGGCCTGCTGCACGGGATGAAGCTGGCCATCCTTTGCCAGCCCCTCCACTGTGAGCACCTCACCACCGTCTGCTTGAAACGCGAATAGGGTGCACGATTTCACGCTCTTGCCATTTACCAAGACCGTGCATGCGCCGCAATAGCTAGTGTCGCAGCCGATGTGCGTGCCGGTCAGGCTTAGCTCTTCACGAATGAACTGGACCAGCAACATTCGCGGCTCGACCTCACGCGTGTATTGCTTGCCATTCACCTTAACGCTAATTCGCACACGGGAAATGTCCTCAGGCATAAAGATGCGTCGCCTCCACGTATTCTCCGCGAGCGCGCTTCGCTGCCGTTTCCACAGCCAGCTTCGCCAGCGCTCCCGCAGCCTGCCGTTTGTACTCGGCAGAGCCGCGCATGTCGGAGGTGGGTTCGGCGATGTCTTTTACCGCCGCACAAACTTTCTCGATACTGTCCGCAGTAATCGGCTTATTCCGCAGCAATTCTTCCGCAGCCGTCACACGCATTGCTGTAAGGCCAAGCACCCCCAGATAGACGCACGCGTCCCGGCATGTGTGATCGTCGTGCAAGGTGAGTTGCACAGCGATGCTGGCGCTGGCATACACCGGGGCGCAGCGCTTCAGCGCGATGTAGGCTCCGCCGCTGCGTTCTGCCGGCAAAGGCACGACTACTTCGGTAATGAGTTCAGCCGGCTGGAGCGCAGTTGTGTAAGCGTCGAGGATGAACTCGCCGATATCAATGCTGCGTTCCCCAGCGGGGCCCAGCGTCTCGACCGTTGCTCCCGTCGCCAGCAGTACCGGCGCCCAGTCTCCAGTAGGATCGGCTTCGGCAATCGAGCCGCCAATTGTCCCCATATGCCGAACCTGCGGATCGGCGATACCGGCAGAGCAGTCGTGGAGGATGGGAATTCGGGTGGCCTCCACAGACGCGGCAATTTCAGCATGCCTCGTCATCGCTCCGATGCGCAGTTCCCCATTGCAGTGGATGTAAGAAGTCTCGGGGATGAAGTTGAGATCGACGAGATGACGAGGAGCCGAGAGGCGAAGCTTCATCAGCGGGATAAGGCTTTGTCCGCCGGCAAGAAACTTGGCTTCTTCTCCCAACTCGCTCAGTAGCAAGATCGCTTCCGGGTATGACTTTGCTCGATGATACCTAAAAGGTCGAGGATACATCCCGCCCCCACGACGGAATTTCTGTGCGGTTTGAAGAGTATCGCAAATGGAGGCACTTTGAGAAACGGCAGAGGAGTCCCTGGCTAGGAGCCTGACAGGTGGAGACGACTCACAGGGACAAGGCGCTGGCAGCGATCCGGTATAGTTGGTGAGTTGCTGGCCGCAATGCCGGCATTGAGCATGAATAAATTGGTTACACCCGATGAGTTCCGCGCCGCGCTAGGCCGCTTCGCCAGCGGCGTGACCGTCATCACCGTCGAAACAGCAGACGGCGGCGTACACGGCATGACGGCCAATGCATTCTGTTCGGTATCACTTCAGCCGCCGCTGGTGCTGGTCTGCATCGACCATCTGGCCGAGACCTATCTTCGCGTTCGCGAGCGAGGAGAGTTCGGCGTCAGCGTGCTGAAAGAGGATCAGGAAGCTCTGTCAGAGTTTTTTGCTGATCCGGAACGCAATCCCGATGCTGCTTATCGACTGGGCATTCGATATCGCAAGCTGAAGAGCGGTACTCCGATTCTGGAGGACGCGCTGGCCAACCTGGACTGTCGCGTGACCGACGCCCACGCGGCTGGCGACCACACCATCTTCGTCGGTGAGGTGCGGGAGATCATCCTGGGCGAAGGATCTCCGCTGCTTTATTTTCGCGGGCGATATGGAATGCCGGGAGCAGCGCGGGAGTGAGCGCCGGGATGCGGCGCCCTAGTGGTTGCGATATTCTTGCTGATGGCGCCCCTTCAGCTTTGCCGTGCCGTGAGCTGGGTATGTCTTCCTCTCTGACATTCATAGCACGATGCAGAACGATCGCTGACATGTCTGCCGCTTCTCTCCCCGGCCACCTGCGCGAGGTCCAAGACGGCGCGGAACTTGCTCCGAACGTTGCGGTACAGCTCTTGCGCTGTGACGACGATGTTCTTCCCACACTGCTGGCAACGGCCTGCGCACTGAAAGAGCAATACCACCCCGGAGTCGTCACCTATTCACGCAAAGTCTTTATCCCGCTGACAAATCTGTGCCGCGACTACTGCGGTTACTGCACGTACCGGCGTGATCCCAACGATGCGGGTGCGCACACTATGACGCCGGATGAAGTTCTGTCCGTCGCACAGCAAGGCGAAAAGCTCGGGTGCACCGAGGCTCTGTTTTCGCTGGGCGACCGGCCTGAGGCGCTGTTTCCCGAGATGCGCGAGACGCTGCGGCGGCTGGGCTATCGCAGCACGCTGCATTATCTGGAGGGTATGTGTGATCTTGTGCTGCGCGAAACGCGTTTGCTGCCGCACGCCAATCCCGGCCTGTTGAGCGCGAATTGGATCGAGCGATTGCGCTCCAGCAATCCGAGCCTCGGACTAATGCTGGAAAGCACGAGCACGAACCTTACTGAAGCGCATCCGCCGGGCCGCGCGCCCGACAAAGCTCCCGCGCTGCGGCTCCGGACTATCGAAGACGCGGGCAAACTTGGCGTGCCTTTCACCACTGGAATTCTGATCGGCATTGGCGAGACGATGGAAGATCGCGTCGCATCGCTGTTGGCCATCAAGCGCCTGCACCAGCAGTACTGTCACATTCAGGAGGTCATCATCCAGAACTTTCGCGTGAAGGCGCCCATTCCGATGGCCGCGTGGCCCGAGCCTGATACCGGTGACATGTTGCGGACACTAGCTGTCGCGCGCCTGCTCCTCCGCGATATGAATATCCAGGCGCCGCCGAACCTTACGGCCAAGGGATATGAGCGGCTGTTGGAGGGCGGCATCAATGACTGGGGAGGGGTCTCGCCGCTGACGCCGGATTACATCAATCCCGAAGCGCCTTGGCCGCATCTGCTGGAATTACAGCGCCGCACCGAAGCAGCAGGACAGAAGCTGCTACAGCGTTTGCCGGTGTATCCCGAATTCGTGGCAGGCGTGGTGAAACGTGGCGGGGTGCTGGCCGAACGATTGCAAACCTTATCGGATCACGACGGGTATGCGAGGGCTGCGTAGATGATCGTCGTCTTCACGGGTGGGACGGGCGGCAGCAAGCTGGTGCAAGGCTTGCAGCAGGTGGTGAAGCCTGAGGAACTCACAGTTATCGTCAACACCGGCGATGACGTCGAGTGGTGGGAGCTGCACGTTTCCCCGGACATCGATTCGGTGCTGTACGGGCTTGCCAATTTGCTTAGCACGGAGCGCGGATGGGGCGTCGAGGGCGACAGCTTTCGCTGTTTGGAGCGCATGAAGCAGCTTGGGCAGCCGTGCTGGTTCAGCCTGGGCGATTTGGATCTGGCGACGCACTTGACGCGCACCGTGATGCTGCGAGCAGGCAAGACGCTGAGCGAAGCCACGGCTGAGCTGGCGGCGAAGTCTGGCATTCGCGCGCGCGTGCTGCCGATGTCGGATGATCCGGTGTCGACTATGCTCGACACCTCGAAGGGCACGCTGACTTTTCAAGAGTACTTTGTCCGGGAGCGGCATCAGGCAGAAGTGTGGGCGGTGCGCTTCGATGGCGCGGAACAAGCGTGTCCGGCACCGGATGTGATTGAGAGCATCGCAGGCGCCGAGGCGGTGATTTTTGCGCCGAGCAATCCCGTGACCAGTATTGGGCCGATTCTGGCGGTGCCTGGCGTACGTGATGCGCTGCGACGAACCGCGGCGCCAGTGGTTGCGGTCAGTCCAATTGTGGGCGGAGCGGCCGTCTCCGGACCGGCTGGTGAGTTGATGAAAATGATGGGATGGCCAAGCACGATTTCCGGTGTGGCCAAGGCTTACGAAGATTTTCTCGACGTGCTGGTTGCTGATCGGGCTGACGAAGCCGACGCTGCGGCAATGTCAGGCGGAGCGCTGCGCGTGATTTGCACCGACACCATCATGCGCTCCGCTGCCAATAAGCGCGGACTGGCGGAGTTCGTTCTGAACGCTTGCGCAAGTCCGCAAGGCGCGAAGGCGTGAACATGAACGGAATCCTGCTCATCCCCTTCAAAAGCCTGGCGACGGCGAAGCAACGCCTGGCCCCAGCTTTGAATCAGCAACAACGTTCTCAGCTGGCCGAGGCCATGCTGCGTGATGTGATGACGGCGGCTGCCGGCGTCGTGGCTCGCATTGACGTGGCTTTGGTCACCGGAGATGCTAGCGCGCAGCGGATGGCCGAGGAGTTGGGCTTTCTCGTGATCGAAGACACGCGCAATGAGAGCGAGACGGCGGCAATCGAAATGGCCACCGCGTGGTGCGAGCAGCGCGGCTATGACACAACGATCGTTGTCCCGGCCGATATTCCACTCATCACCAGCGACGAACTGCAGCGCGTGCTGGATGCGGCACCAGAGGAAGGTGCGGTGTTTGTTCCGGCTTACGATCGTCGCGGCAGTAACTGCATTCTTCGCCGGCCCGCAGCGATCATTCCCCTGCGTTTCGGCAACGACAGCTTTCTGCCGCACTGTGCTGCGATGAAACGAACCGGCAAGGACTTGATCATTCTGGAGCAGCCGGGGATCGGCTTGGACATCGACAACCCGCACGAACTGGAATTGCTGGTGCAGCGCGAGGGTGATACAAATTCCCAGCGACTGCTTCGGTCATGGGGCTTCGGTGAGCGCAATCTTGATGCTTGGGAAGCAGCAGTGTGACCAGGCGCCCGCAACTCACTGCCTCAATAGCGCCAGCGGAACTACGCGCGATTGCGGTGCGCGGCATTCGCGACGTCTTCGCCGGCGACTCGGTCGCCGATCTCGTGGTTGATGCACTGGCGCTGGGCGGCCTGCGTCTGCACGAGGGCGACATCCTCATCCTCAAACACAAGATTGTCTCCAAGGCGGAAGATCGCGGCGTCGCCCTGGATTCGGTCAAGCCGTCCGCTGCAGCCCGTCGATTTGCCGCGCTCAACGGCGCTGATGCGCGTGTGGTTGAATTGGCGCTGCGCGAAGCGAAGCGAGTAGTTCGCAAGAAACACGTTCTCATTACCGAGACGCAGCACGGCCTGGTCTGTGCCAACAGCGGTGTCGACGTCTCCAATGTCGATGGCGGCAAGACGGCGGTGTTGCTGCCGGTCGATCCCGATCGTTCTGCTGCGCAAATTCATCGGCAATTGAAGAAGCGCACAGGCCTGCACATTCCAGTGATCATCGCCGACAGCTTTGGCCGTCCCTGGCGCGAGGGCTTGTGCGAAGCGGCGATCGGCGTTGCGGGAATGAAGGTGATTCATGACTATCGCGGAAAGGTTGATGCGTACGGCTACAAACTGCATGCCACAGAAGAAGCCGTAGCGGATGAGTTAGCTTGTGTCGCGGGACTGGTTTGCGGAAAAGATTCAGGGTTTCCAGCCTGTATAATCCGGGGTTACCCGTATCGCCGGGGCGGCGGCAGCGCACGCGAGTTGGTGCGTCCAGCGGAGAAAGACTTGTTTCGATGACCTTGACCTTGACCTTGATTGCTTTCGTTTGGCGCGATCGAAGTGGCGCCATGATACGACTCGGTCATGAGTCGTGCGGTGATAGGGGTCCTTCGACTCGTCCGCCGCGGCGGACTCGCTCAGGATGACACATCTTTGGTGAAGTCCTCGCTCAGGATGAAGTCATGGCAAAAGTCGATGAATCCGCCGGGAATGCCCCGTCAGCGTGCTGGCGATGGCAACAGGAGAAAGTGATGCAAGGGCTAAGTTGGTGCAATCGCCAGACGCTTCAAGGCACAACCTGGGATGATGTGCAGCGCCGAGTTTCTCCTGCTGTGCGAGCCGCGATCGACAAAGTGATGACCGCGCTCGACGGAGGCGTGCTCAGCCGCGAGGAATGCGTGCAGCTCGCCAACTGCGACGGCGACGATCTCTTCGGATTAGTTGTGGCAGCAAACCAACTGCGGCAGCTCCTGGTGGGCGATGCGGTCAGCTACGTTGTAACTCGCAATATCAACTTCACCAATGTTTGCTTTGTGGGATGCAAGTTTTGCGCGTTCAGCGTGGGCCCGCGCGATGAGACCGCGTATTTCCTCTCGCTCGACGAGCTGGCGCACAAGTGCCGCGAAGCGGAGGAGTGGGGTGCGACCGAAGTCTGCATTCAGGGCGGACTGCCTCGTAATTTGCCGCCGCTTTACTATCGCGACATTCTGCGCGCGGTGAAGTCGGCGACGCCGAAGATACATGCCCACGCCTTTTCGCCCATGGAGATGGTGTACGGTGTCGAGTTGACGGGCATGCCGGTGCGCGAATACCTGCTGATGTTGAAGGACAATGGTCTCGACACGTTGCCGGGCACCGCGGCGGAGATCCTGGACGACAGCGTGCGCCATGTGTTGTCGCGCAACAAGCTGACCAGCGCGCAGTGGCGCGAGGTTATCGAGACGGCGCACCAATGCGGCATCCGCAGCACTTCGACCATGATGTACGGCCACAGCGAAAAGCCGGAACACTGGGTGAGCCAAATGCTGCTGTTCCGAGAGATCCAGTCGCGCACCGGCGGCTTCACCGAGTTTGTGCCGCTGGGCTTCATTCACGAGCACACCTTGCTGTTCGCGCAAGGGCTGGCACGCGAGGGCGGCACCTTGGCGGAGCACATGAAAGTTCATGCGCTGGCGCGGCTCGTGCTTGCCGGGTCCATCAACCATATTCAGGTTTCGTGGGTGAAGCTCGGCCGCGAAGCTTCGCAGCTTTCGCTGCTTTCCGGGGCTGACGATTACGGAGGCACGTTGTTCGAGGAGAACATCTCGCGCCTCGCGGGCTCGACTGCGGGGCAGTACACGTCGGCGGCGGAGTTCCAGGAGAGAATCGTGGAGTTAGGCCGCATTCCGGCGCAGCGCAACACGCTCTACACGCAATACACCTATCCTCTATCCAAGCCTGCTGTTGAGCCGGTTGTGGCCGGCGGCAACGCATGATAGCGGTCGTCGGCGGCACTGGTCCCGAAGGCTCGGGGCTGGCACAGCGCTGGGCGCGGGCAGGGGAGTCGGTGGTCATCGGCTCGCGCGATGGCGAGCGGGCCAAAGCCGTGGCCGCGCAGATCGCCGAAAAAGTGGGGCCTCTCGGCAGAGTTGAAGGCGTGGAAAACACCGTCGCCGTGAAGATGTGCGACATTGTGGTACTGACCGTTCCCTTCGCCGGACAAGCCGAATTGCTGAAGCAACTGAAGCCTTCGTTTCGCCCTGGAACGGTGCTGATCGACGCTACCGTCCCGCTGGCGGCTGCCGTGGGCGGGCGCCCGACACGCGTGCTCGGCGTGTGGCAGGGATCGGCGGCCGAGCAAGCACAGGAAATCGTGGGCAAGAATGTCTCGGTGGCGGCAGCATTTCACAGCCTGTCGGCTACTGTGCTGGCCGGCGATGGCGAAGTCGATTGCGATGTGATTGTTTGCAGCGACGACGATCGCGCCCGGCAGGTCGCGTCCGAACTGGCGGCCAAGATTCCAGGCGTGCGTGCCATCGATGGCGGCAAGTTGGAGAACGCGCGCATCGTGGAAGCTATGACGGCGCTGCTGATCACCCTCAACATCCGGCACAAGGTACATGGAGCGGGATGGCGCGTAACGGGGCTGGGAATTTAGAAGCAGTGGCTAGTGGTCAGGTGCCAGTGGCCAGTTGAAGCACTTCATCCACTCCCACAAGGGGCGTTTACCGGCTCGCCAGCCCCCCAGCCGTCTCGCCGCCGTCGATCACGTATACCTGGCCGGTGAGGTAAGCCGCGTCATCCGAGGCTAGAAACGCGAACATCGCCGCTATTTCCTCCGGCTGCGCGTGGCGGCGCAGTGGAATCTTCTGGTTGACGGCCTCCAGCATGTCATCGGAATACTCGGCCCGCTGCATAGGCGTAAGCACGTAACCCGGCGCGACGGCATTCACTCGGACCATAGGAGCCAGTTCCAGCGCCATCGAGCGCGTCAACTCGATCACGCCGGCCTTCGTGGCGTTGTAGTCGGCGTAGTAGGGATGTCCCACAATCCCATTGGTCGAAGCCATGTTCAGGATAACGCCGCCCGTGTGCTCCATCATGTAGCGCGCGGCCGTCTGCGCAACATAGAAGACGCCGCTCTGGTTGACGGCAAGGACCTTGCTCCAATCCTCAGGCGTGATGTCGAGAAACTTGTGGCGAATGCTGATGCCGGCGTTGTTGATGACGACATCCATCCCGCCCAATCCGACAATGATGTTGCCGAAGGCGTGCTGCACCTGCTTGAGATCGGTGACATCCGCGCGAAAAGCGCCCACGATTCCGGGCAATTCGCGGCCAACTCTGTCGCATCCGTCCGCGTCGCGATCCAGAATCGCGACCTTCGCGCCTTCTTCAACAAAGCGGGCAGCCGTCGCCGCGCCAATGCCGCTGGCGCCACCGGTGATAACAACGCACTTCCCTTTCAGTCCTCGCATCGTGGTACACAGCCCGGCCACAGCATAACAGCGATCGCTCTCCGTATAGCAGAAATCAGCGGCATGTCCGCCTTAACCTGATAAACTTTTGCGCAACAGCTATGAGCCGCTCACCTGCATCGTTACGGACGCAGCTCTTCGCCGATCCCGAGGGCAGGTTCGTGCACGACGTGGTGCTGGATTCCTGCCGGCGTCACGCGGCCAAGATTGCGATTGTCGACGCCTCCTGCATACCGGTGCAGCGCATCACGTATGCCGCCTATGGGGCGATGGTGGGCAGTGCGGCGCGCGGGCTGGTGGCATCCGGCATTCGTCCCGGCGAGGTCATTGGCATCTTCCTGCCTAACTGCTGGGAGTTCGGTGTGGCTTATCACGCGGCAACTCTGGCTGGCGCGGTTCCGACCACGCTGAACCCCACCTATCGCGAGCGCGAGGTCCGCCATCAACTGGAGAATTCCGAAGCAGTCGCGCTCATCACCGATGGCGGTCTTCTCACCGGAATCGATCTTGGCCTTCTACCCGCGTTGCGGCGGGTGTACACCGTTCGCGCGCCGGGACCGACCGGGTCGCAACCTTTCGACTCGTTATTCGAAGCGGCGGCGAGCGTGCATTTGCCGATGCCCGAGCACGACTCGCGACTTGCGCTGGCAACGCTTCCCTACTCCAGCGGCACCACGGGCCTTCCCAAGGGCGTGATGCTGTCGCACTACAACCTGGTTTCCAATGTCTATCAGACGCTGACTCCGGGCGAGTACTGCGCCATCAGCGAAGACGATGTCATGTTGTGCTTCCTCCCGCTGTATCACATTTACGGACTGACTGTCGGCCTCAACCTGGCTCTGATTCGAGGCTGCACTCTGGTGCTGATGCCGCGCTTCGACTGCGAAGCTTCCTTGCAGCTTATCGCCGCCGAAGGGGTCACGTTTGCATTGTGCGTGCCGCCCACCCTGTTGGCGTACTGCCAGGCCGCGGAGCAGGGGAAGTTTCCGCGCGATCATCGCATGCGCTGGGTGAAGTCGGGTGCTGCGCCGCTCGCCCCGGAGTTGGCGCGTCGCTTCACTGCCAGCACCGGCATTCCGATTCGTCAGGGCTACGGAATGACGGAAGCGTCGCCGGTGACGCACATCGGATTCCTGGCGCCGGAGTTGTATAAGCCGGAGTCAGTTGGCATGCCCGTGGCGCAGACCGACTGCCGTGTCGTGGACGAGAAGGAGCAGGATGTTGCGCCCGGCGAAATCGGTGAGTTGGTGATGCGCGGGCCGCAGTTCATGCTGGGCTACTGGAAATCGCCCGACGCCACCGCCGCGGTCCTGCGCGACGGCTGGTATTGGACGGGCGACATTGTGCGCGTCGATGAGGACGGCTTTTACTACGTAGTCGATCGCCGCAAGGAGATGATGAAGTACAAGGGATTCTCCATTGCGCCTGCCGAGGTGGAAAGCGTGCTGCTCGAACATCCTATGGTGCGCGATTGCGGCGTGGTATCGCGTATCGATGTCGCTGGTGAAGAGATCCCTTGCGCCTTCGTCGTCGTGCGCGAAGAGAAGCCGGCTAATCAACAGACCGCGGAGGAGCTGCAGGCATTCGTGGCCGAGCGCCTCACGAATTACAAGATGCCGCGCGAGATTTATTTTGTGCAGAAGCTGCCACGCACCGCGTCGGGCAAAATCCTTCGGCGTGAGCTGCGGAAATTGGTCTGAACTGCTGAAAATAGATCGAGCTTCAATTCGACCATCCCCAAACCAGCGTGCTGAAGAAAGAAAGGGAGCTTACGCTCCCTCTCACCCTATTCAAATATTGTTCGCTACTACTGTCCGGCGCTGGACATACTCATTCCAGAATCGAACGTGACCCCGCTCTTGCTGTTGCTGAAATCGATCTCGCTGATAGTCGAACTGCCATTTCCATCCTGCGTAATGACCTGGTTGCGATCGGGTGCGTTGGCGAGTTGCTTGACTTGGCCGGTTGCGGAGGCTATTTCCTTGCCGTTCTTCACGAACTTTACCTGGGCGGTATTGCCTGTGGTGTCGCACTTCACGGTGTAGTCGCCGGCAGGAAGCGTCTTGCCGTTGAGTTGCGCATCGTGGAGCAGCGTGACTTCCTGAGACTTCGAGGCGGCAAAAGCGCCAATCGACATGCTTAGCGCGAAGACAAACAGAGTTACGCGAGCCAGTATACGAGTCATATTCTAGTCTCTCCTTACGTTTTGACTATCGTTCTGGCAGCCCATGCGGCTATGGCAACGCCCCAAGCTTTAGTTGGCCGGTGCGGGATGTACTTGCATTTCCCGCACCTTCGCATAGAATGTGAGGCCGGGGTTAAACAGCACGGGGACGCCTTCAAGTTTCCCTCGAGTTTGTTCCGCCTGGGCCGCCAAACCGCTGGCGAAACACTCTGTTTGACCCCTCACCTTTTGATGCAA
>Ga0181532_10000981_pt1 | contig 28535 bp, 20 predicted proteins | sample PEATcosm2014_Bin_33_FD_119768 | JGI IMG/M metagenome (GOLD analysis project Ga0181532, IMG submission 119768) | Peatland microbial communities from MTU Mesocosm Facility, Houghton, MI, USA - PEATcosm2014_Bin11_30_metaG | ecosystem: Environmental > Terrestrial > Soil > Wetlands > Peat | place...
GATGGCCCGGACTCTCCGCCGAGTGTGGTCGTCAGCCAAAGCATGGCCAATCGGATTTGGAGAGGTCAGGATCCCGTCGGAAAGCGCATTAAGTTTGGCCGGGCGGAAAGCAACGAGCAGTGGAAAACTGTCGTGGGTGTGGTGGGAGATATCCAGGGATCTCCGTTTGATCCCAACCCGGACCCGACTGCATACTTCTCGTTCGCTCAATTACCAATGGCCTCTTCGTGCCTCGTGGTGCGCACGGCGGGCGATCCGCTTGCCTTGGCTGCGGCGGTGAGAGCCCAAGTGCGCAGCGTGGGTGCGGACGATCCTCCCTACGACATGCGGACTCTTTCGCAGCTCATCGCTGACGATGTCAGCGGCGTGGAGGCCTCAGCGCGCATGATGTTTGCTTTCGGTATTGTCGCCCTGGTTCTCTCTGCTTCCGGGATCTATGCGCTGATGAGCTATTCCGTCACCCAACGCACCCATGAAATCGGGGTACGCATGGCGCTGGGAGCGGAGCGCGTCTCCGTGTTGAGGCTGGTCGTAGGCTATGCAGTCAAGCTGACGATCATCGGGCTGGCAATTGGGGTGCCTGCGGCGCTAGCGCTCACGCGTGCGCTTTCCGGCCTGCTCTTCGGCGTCGTGCGGCTTGATATTCCCATTTTCGCTTCGTTCACGCTTCTGCTGGCGCTGGCCGCGGCAGCGGCGGCATATATCCCCGCCCGCCGCGCCACGCGGGTGGATCCGATGGTGGCGCTGAGGTATGAATAAAGCTGTCAGCTATCAGCCGTCAGCCTCGGAAGAACTCCTCGGCTCATTGCTGATAGCTGATAGCTGACGGCTGACAGCTTTGCAGTTGTTGAGGTAGATGATGGGTACGCTGCTTCAAGATGTGCGTTACGGCATGCGGGTGCTCGGCAAGAGTCCCGGCTTCACGGCCGTGGCGGTGCTGACCCTTGCCCTTGGCATTGGAGCAAACACTGCGGTTTTCACCATCGTGAATTCCGTGTTGTTGCGGCCACTTCCATATTCGCACTCGGACAGGCTAGTGATGGTCTGGAAAGAGGCGTTTGGGGAGAACTTTCACCTCGGCGCCACGCCGGACGATTTTCTGGTATGGCAAAAGCTCAACCGGGTTTTCGACAGCATGGCGGCGTTCACCCCTGGAACCCTGAACTTTACAGGGAGCGGTGAGCCGGAGCGCCTTCAGGCGGCGCGCGTGACGCCGGGGTTTTTCGAGGCGCTCGGCATCAAGCCATCGATGGGCAGAGAGTTTCTCCCGCAACAGCCCGACGCGGGCGAGCAGCATGTCGCTATTCTCAGTTACTCGCTGTGGCAACGCCACTTTGGGTCAGATCCTGATGTCGTTGGGAAGACGATGCGCTTTGACGGAGAACCGTACGTCATATTAGGAGTCATGCCGCCTGATTTTAGCTCTCCTCAATTCGAGGCTGACGTGTGGGTTCCCTTGGTGGTGCGCCCCGATCCCGCCGGAACGAATCCCGAGCGTTTGAATCTTCCCGTCGTTGCACGTCTCAAGCCCGGCGTTACGCTCGCGCAAGCCCAAGCGAATCTTAACGTCCTTGCCCAGCAATTACACGACTACTTCCGGGAAACCGGACTCGTCACGAATCCTTATATGGCGCCTCTGTACACAGAGGTGGTAGGAGACTCGCGGAAGGTACTGCTTCCCTTGGTTGGAATCGTCACGCTCGTCCTACTGATTGGATGCGCGACGGTGGCAAACCTCTTGCTGGCTCGTGCTTCCACCCGTCAGCGAGAAATGGCGTTGAGAACGGCTCTGGGGGCTGGCCGCGGGCGCTTAATCGGTCAGTTGTTGACCGAGAGTGTCCTGCTGGCAATCATGGGAGCGATCCTGGGCTTGGTCCTGGCGCATTGGGGACTGAAACTGCTGGTTGCGGCCAACCCTCACAATATTCCCCGCCTTGGGGAAATCAGCATTGACGCCCGAGTGCTCTGCTTCACTCTGGCGCTGTCCGTGCTCACGGGAATTCTTTTCGGACTTGCACCTGCTTTGAAATCTTCAAAGGCTGACTTGAATGAATCCCTGAAGGAAGGTGGCGCCGCAGGAAGTTTCCGTCACCAGTACCTGCGAAACGTGCTGGTGGGATCAGAAGCTGCCCTGGCCTTAGTGCTTCTGATCGGGGCAGGCTTGTTGATCAATAGCCTCACCAGACTGCTGAATGTGGACCCGGGCTTCGATACAAAGAACGTGTTGACCATGCAAGTGTCCTTACCTCAAAACAAGTATCCACAAGGGCAACAAGTGGCTGATTTCTTCTCGCGTCTGGCTGAGCGCATTGAAATGCTGCCCGGTATTCAGGGCGCAGGCGCCGTTCCCCTGCTGCCTCTCGGCCGGGGCGTTTTCCATCAGAGCTTCAACCTGCACGGCGGCGCCCCCTGGAGCCCAGATCATACCGAAGGGTGGGAGACGCGTGAGCTTTACCCCGTCACACCAGGCTACTGCGAGGCTATGGGCATTCGCTTGGTTGCGGGTCGATACTTCACCGATCAAGACAACGAAAGCGCGGCGCCGGGCGTGGTGCTGATCAACAAGACCCTTGCCACAGATTTCTTCCCGAAGCAGAACGCTACCGGCAAGAGTATATGGTTCGGCTTTGATGAGAAAGTTGTGGAGTTTACGGTAGTCGGAGTGGTGAATGATACCAAGAGATCGGGACTCGGTGACAACCGTCTTTGGCTCGCGCAGCCGCCCATGGGCGGGATTTACATTCCCATCAACAAAGCGCCGGCGGATTACTTCGCCGGTTGGTCTACGATGTACCTCGTGGTTCGAGCCAAGTCTGACCCCTTGACGGTGGTCTCCGCCGTCCGTGCGGCGGTTAGGGATATGAACAACACTGTGCCCGTTTCAAACATTCGCACCATGCAGTCTGTGGTGTGGGATTCCGTTTCTTCCCGTAGCGTTGCGACGCTGCAATTGCTGATTCTGGCGAGCGTGGCATTGGTTTTGGCGCTGGGGGGAATCTATGGCGTGGTGGCTTATTCCGCCTCGCAGCGATCCCATGAAGCAGGAATTCGCATGGCCCTGGGCGCGCGGAGGTACGACGTACTTAAAGTTATAATGAGCCAAAGCATGATCGCGGTGCTGGTGGGAATTGCGATTGGCGTCGGCATGGCTCTGGCCCTCGCACGCGTGCTGAGCAGCCAGTTGTACGGTATTTCAGCCACGGACCCGGCGACGTTCATCGCCGGGTCATTGCTTTTCTTGTTGATCGCTGGCTTGGCCAGCTACATCCCAGCACGACGCGCGACCCGCGTGGATCCGATGGTGGCGCTGAGATATGAGTAGAGGCCAGGCGCCTAGTGGCAAGTGGAAGGAAACAGGGGGTAGAGAGAACGGATGTCTTTCGAAGGAACTCATTGAAACGCAGTCGACCAGCTCGCTTTGAGCTGACGGCTGATAGCATAGAAAAGGAGATAAAGATGGAATCGAATTCGGAAGTTGAAGCGACTGCTCCACGCAACCCGGAGCGAAGTAAATCCAATGGTGCCGAGCTGATTAGCCTGGAAGGTGTAACCAAGGTTTTTTTCACCGAAGAAGTGGAAACCCACGCTCTCTCGGGTATCCATCTGCAAATTAAGAAGGGCGAATACCTCTCCATCGCAGGCCCGTCGGGCTGCGGGAAGTCCACGCTGCTCTCGATTTTGGGGCTGCTCGATTCGCCCACCGGCGGCAAGTACACTTTGAACGGCACGGGGGTGGAAGACCTCTCGCTATCGCAACGCACCCGGATTCGCAACCGTGAAATTGGTTTCATTTTTCAGGCTTTCAATCTCATCGGCGACCTGAACGTCTATGAAAACGTGGAGTTGCCGTTGACCTACCGCGGCATGCCCTCCTCGGAACGCAAACAACGCGTTCAAGAGGCGCTCGAGCGGGTAGGCATGTCCCATCGCATGAAACATTATCCCTCGCAACTGTCCGGGGGTCAGCAACAGCGTGTGGCCGTGGCTCGCGCACTGGCTGGGAAGCCGTCGATTCTGCTGGCGGACGAGCCCACCGGCAACCTGGACTCGAAGAATGGCGAGGCGGTGATGGATTTGCTGCGTGAGCTTCACCGCGAAGGCGCGACCATCTGCATGGTCACTCACGATCCGCGTTACGCGGAGTTTGCCGACCGGACCATCCACCTCTTCGATGGTCAGATCGTGGAAGAAACAAAGTAGTCGGGCGATCGGGTGATTCGGTGATCGGGTGAAAAAAAAGCCGATTCGTATCGTGGCGCACTAATTGTGTGCGCCCGGTGAGCGGCCGACTGCGGCCCGGCGGGTCTCGGCCTTCAGTGATCCGCAGAGGGGCGCTATCGCCGTGAATCCAAGGTGCAAACTTGGGTGCGCTCTTGTTCGCCCGATAACCCGATCACCCGATTGCTCGGTCTCCGGATTATCGGATTGGAGACGCAACATGGGTACCTGGTCACAGGATTTCCGCTGGTTGCCGGCCGGGAGAGTCTGACTATAAGCGAAAGCGGCGGAAATGGGCATGAATGTTTTAGTTAACACCTCGGTGCGGTACTTGGCACCTCGTCGATTTCCGAATTTCGAGTTTCGGTTTTCGAGTTTCGGCTTTTTATCCGGTAAGGAGGCATCATGAATGCTCTTCTTCAAGATTTGCGTTACGGTCTGCGCATGCTGGCCAAGAACCCCGGCTTCACCGGCGTGGCGGTGCTGACCCTGGCGTTGGGCATTGGGGCTAACTCAGCGATCTTCACTATGCTGGACGCCCTCCTCCTGCGCCCTCTGCCCGTAGCCAACCCTGAGCGGCTCGTGCAACTCCAAATCAAGAGTCCTCAGGGCTTCGAGACCGGTTTTTCCTATCCCGATTACCAGGACCTTCGCCAGCAGGTGAAATCCTTCTCCGGCGTAGCGATTTATTCCCGTCAGTCCCGGTTCGTCAATTCTCTGGATGAGTCCAGCATGGTTCTTGTGGATGAAGTTTCGCCGGACTATTTCAAGGTCACGGGAGTGAAGCCTCTGCTGGGGCGTGTTTTCGCGCCTGAGCTGGACAACAGACCTCAGTCGCACCTCGGTGTGGTGATCAGCTATCGCCTTTGGCGAGGCCGCCTGGGAGGTGTTCCCGGGATCATCGGCAAAGAAATCAAGCTCACGAGTCACACCGCAACGGTAATCGGAGTAACGCCACAGCATTTCCAGGGACTCGCACGGGACGTCCCCACCGACATTTGGCTCCTGACCTCTGACGCGGTCGCATTCGACTCTGCGCATCCTCCGAAGCGGGGAGATCGGTGGTATGAAGCCGAGGCTCGCTTGCGAGACGGGGTAACGCCCGCGCAAGCCTCCGCTGAGTTGGATGCCTTCAGTCGCGGCTTAGCCGCGATTTACCCGGAAACCAACCGAGGCAGAACCTATCAGCTCAGTCCCGAAACGATGGACGAACGCAAAATGCTCCTCGCCAGCCTTCTGGCGATGGCAATCCCGGGCCTCGTGCTGCTGATCGCTTGTTCGAACATTGCGGGCTTGCTCCTGGCGCGCTCCGAAACCCGATGGCGGGAATCGGCCGTCCGGGTCGCCTTGGGCGCCGGCCGATGGCAACTGCTTCGGCAATTCCTGGCTGAAGGCCTTCTACTTTCTACCGCGGGGGGCGCCCTCGGCCTCACGCTCACCGCTTGGCTGATGAGCGTGCAGAGAGCTCTCATGCCAGCAGCTTATTCTTTTCTCGGGCCCGACATGCGGGTTGACCTGCGGGAACTTGGTTTCACCGCAGGCATCGCACTTCTCGCCACCGTATTGTTTACACTCACGCCCGCCTTCCGCGCTTGGAAAGTGGGCCTGGCGGGGGTCCTCAAAGGTGAAGAGGCGGTGCTCGTGCGGGGAAGCCGCCGCTTTACGGCGCGGAATCTGCTCGTGGTAGGTCAAATGGCGCTGTCGGTGGTCGTGATGACGATCTCGCTGCTTTTTTTCCGCAGTCTCTCAACGGTCCGTGACCTGCCCGCCGGCTTCGATACGCGCAGAAACCTTGTCGTCGTAAACGTCGCCGGACCGCAAGGAGTGAAATTCCTGCCCGACCTCGCGCAGCGCGCTGCGAGCCTGCCGGGAGTTAAGCGCGCAACCTACGCCATGCGCATGCTGCTGAGCGGCTCGGGTGGAGGAGCGAGTGAGGCGGTTTCTATCCCTGGCTTTCAGCTTCCCGAAGGCCAGTCGAGCATTCCCATTCATTTGAACGCTGTCGGCCCGAATTACTTTCAAACGATCGGGACTCATATCCTTGAGGGGCGCGACTTCACCTTCGCGGACGGTCCCCAGTCACAAAAAGTCGTCATCGTCAGCCGCTTTATGGCGCGCCGATTCTGGCCGCACGACGATGCGCTGGGTAAGTCCATTAAGATGGGTAAGGAGGATACGCTGATCGTCGGCGTCGCCGAGGACGCCAAGACGATCTGGTTGCGCGAGAATCCTACCCCATACATGTATCTGCCCTATGCGCAGTCGCAATATGACGGGGGCGCGCTGATCGTGGAGGCTTCACAGAAGCCTGGTGCGGTGATCTCCCTGCTGCGGCAGGAAATTCACAACTATCGTTCAACCCTGATCATCGTCGGCGTCGATACCGTCCATAGCCTGCTTGACTTGTCCACCTTTGACCTGGTCTTCGAATCTCGGTTGATGGCCGTCCTAAGCCTGCTGGGAGTTTTTCTTGCCGCCATTGGTCTTTATGGGGTGGTCGGATTCATTGTGAGAAGCCATACACGCGAAATCGGTATACGCTTGGCGCTGGGCGCAGGTCTTCAGCAGGTCAAGACACTCTTTTTGCTCCGCGGACTCCGGTTGGCCTTGGCGGGAGTTCTGGTGGGCATGGTCGCCGCCGTGGGTGCCGGCCGTCTCGTGGCCGGCTACCTTTACGGAGTCAAGCCGTACGATCCACTTAGCCTGGGCGCCGGAGCCGTAGCCGCGGCGGTCATCGCGCTGCTGGCGTGTTACCTACCCGCCCGCCGAGCGACGCGGGTCGCTCCCATGGAGGTGCTGCGGCACGAATAAAGCAGTCGCCAGCGGTTAGCGGCTAGGGGCTCGTTCGTAGTCAGCATGACGAGATTATTGTCGGAGCGGCGGTCGCGGCTGGCCTGGGACAACCACAAGGGTTGTCCTACAGCCGGTTGCGGCTTCCGTTTTCGCTTTTTCGACGAGAGGACAACAATGGACACTCTTCTCCACGATCTGCGTTACGGCGTCCGTATGCTGGTGAAGAATCCCAGCTTTACGGCGGTGGCGGTGCTCACGCTGGCGCTGGGCATCGGCGCCACTACCGCCATCTTCAGTGTGGTTTACGGCGTGCTTCTGCGCAGCCTGCCTTATCCCAAGCCCGACCAGCTCGTGAGCATCCGGGAGGTAGCTGCCGACGGCCACCTGATGCAGTTCACAGACCCCAACTTTAACGACTTGCGCGCCGCGAACCGCAGTTTCACGGGTATGGCAAAGTTGTCGAGCTGGGACATAACGGTTTCCAGCGGCTCCGTATCGGCGCGGGTGGGTGTCGCCAGCGTTTCGCGCGACTTCTTCCACGTCATGGGCGTGGCGCCAATGCTGGGCCGCACGTTCACCGACGAGGAACTGCACGAGGGGGGCAGGCCGGCTGCGATCGCGAGCTACGGCTATTGGCGGGAGCACCTGGGCAGCACGACTGATCTCTCCCAGCTTACGCTTAGAATGGAGAACCGGAGCGTCGCCGTAGTGGGTGTGATGCCGCCCGGGTTTGGCTTTCCCGCTCGCTGCGACCTGTGGACTCCGGCAGAGCTCTGGGGCGAGACGCCCAGCCGCACCTCGCACAACTGGGCGATGGCGGTGGCGCGGCTGCGCGATGGCGTGAGCCTGGGGCAGGGGCGCAGTGAGCTTTCCATGCTCGCGCACGGCCTCTACCAGCAATACAAGCCTGAGATCGATATGACGGACGCCAGCGTCATGCCCCTGCGCGCAGCACTCACCACCAGTGTCCGCCCCGCGTTGTTGATCCTGCTGGCGGCCGTCGGCTTTCTGCTGCTAGTGGCGTGCGCCAACGTGGCTAACCTGTCGCTGGCGCGGGCCGCGGAACGCCAGCGGGAACTGGCTGTCCGCGCCGCGCTGGGGGCGGGGCGAAGACGGTTGGTCGCCCAGTTTCTGGCAGAATCGCTCTTGCTATCGCTCACGGGCAGCGCGCTGGGCGTACTGCTGGCGCTTTGGGGCGTAGACACCCTGCTGGCGCTCGCCCCAGCCGGCTTGCCACGGCTCGACGAAGTTTCGATCAGTCTGCCGGTGTTGGCGTTCGCGCTGGGACTTTGCGTTCTCGTGGCGGTCGGACTGGGAGTGCTTACGGCGCTCCGGGCGACGGCAACCGATCCGCAGGCGGCGTTGGCTGAAGGAGGTCGCGGAGCTACCGGTTCGATCGCTTCGCATCGCCTGGCCCGCAGTCTGGTTGGAGCCCAGGTGGCCGTGACGCTAGTGCTGCTCGTCGGCGCCGCATTGCTCGGCCGCAGCTTGCTCCGCGTGCTCTCCGTCAATCCTGGCTTCCGCACCGCGAACATCGTCACGATGGAGCTTGAAGTGCCTGGCACACAACCCACCTCAGCGGATTCCATCACGGAATCGATCAAAGACACCAGGCCAGCCGCCTTTATGAGCCATCTCTTCGACCGCTTGCGCTCGATTCCCGGCGTCGAGGAAGTCGGTGGGGTTTCGAATCTGCCTCTCGGGGAAGCGGGCGATTGCGCCGACGGCAAGTTCCTGCTGCTTGACCGCGAGCCTCAGTTCGACCCGGCTAAGCCGGAAGACCAGGCGCGCTTCGAGCGCTTCTGGACAACCACTCCGGGCGGCAGCGCGGATTACTGCGTGGCGAGTGAAGGCTATTTCAAGGCGCTCGGTATTCCGCTGCTTCGCGGCCGCTTGTTTGACGAGCGCGACGGACCCGATGCGCCTCACGCCGCGGTGGTCAGCCAATCGATGGCGCGCGCCACTTGGGCCGACCGGGACCCTCTGGGCCGGACCGTCGAATTTGGCAACATGGATGGCGACATGCGCCTGCTCACCGTGGTGGGTGTTGTTGCCGATGCGCACTACCGGAGCCTAGAGAAACCTCCTGAGCCCACCGTGTACGTCAACTACCGTCAACGTCTGCGTGGCGGGCGTGACTTCAGCGTTGTGATGCGCGCGGCTACGCCGCCCAGTTCGCTCGTGGCCAACATTCGTCGCGCGGTGCGAGAGTTGGCGCCCGACGTCGCACCGCGTTTCCAGACTTTCCAGGATGTCTTCTCCGCGTCGCTTGCCGCACGCCGCTTCAACCTGACTCTGGTGGGCGTCTTCGCCGCAACCGCGCTGCTGCTTGCCGTTGCGGGCATTTACGGAGTGATGGCCTATTCCGTGGCAAAGCGGACCCACGAACTTGGGGTTCGAATGGCGTTGGGGGCGAGTGCGCCGCATGTGCTGCGTCTTGTACTCAGGCAGGGAATGCTGACCACGGCGGTCGGCCTTGCGATTGGGATTGCGGGCGCTCTCGTGCTGACTAGCGCCATGCAGTCGCTGCTGTTTGGCGTAAGCCCGACTGATCCCATTACGCTCCTCGCGGTCGCATTGCTGCTGGGTCTGGCGGCGCTTCTGGCCAGCTATCTCCCCGCCCGCCGGGCCACCAAGGTAGATCCGATAGTGGCGTTGCGGCATGAATAGCTGTAGGGAACAGGGAATAGATGACAGGGAACAGGTGAAAGGGAACCGGATTCTTCGCTCGCCCGATCGCCTGATGAGAGGACAACAGTGGGCAATCTATATCAAGACGTGCGTTACGGCTTCCGGATGCTAGCGAAGAATCCCGGCTTTACAACGGTGGCAGTAATTACCCTGGCACTCGGCATTGGGGCAAACACCGCCATCTTCAGCGTCGTTAACGCCGTCCTGTTGAGGCCTCTCGCCATGGAAAACCCCTCTCGCGTAGTGTACATGCAGGAACAGTGGAAAGGCATTTTCCCCGGTCTCTCGGTGGGGAACTTTGCCGATGTGCAGCGCCAAAGCACCTCGTTCACCAGGCTTTGTGCATCCAATAACGCCAGTTTCAACCTCGCAACCTCGGAAGCCCCCGAGCGCGTGCAGGGCGAGTATGCGACTGCGGACTACTTCTCGACCTTTGGCATTCAACCGATAGCCGGGCGAGTTTTCACCGCCGATGAGGATAAACCTGGACACGGGCAAGTGGTAGTTATCAGCGAACGCTTGTGGCGGACGCACCTCCACGCAGATCGCGCCGTCGTGGGCCGGGGACTACGAGTAAACGGCGTGACGTATTCCGTAGTTGGCGTCATGCCGAAAACATTCGATCCCCTGCTGGACAAGAGCGATCTTTGGTTTCCCGCGGCATTCACCGCGCAGCGGCTTGCCGATCACGACAACCACTATTTGGATGTAATGGGCCGGATTAAGCCAGGCGTTTCACTTGCGCAGGCGCAGTCGGAACTCAATGTGATTGCGCTCAGGCTTCAGAATCAATACCCGATCGATGACAAAGACCGCGGTTTTCGCCTGGTGCCACTTACGACGGCCCTGCTGGGCGATGAGAGGTCGGCACTACGGATGATGCTCGGCGCCGTCGGATTCGTGCTGCTGATTGCTTGCGCGAACATCGCAAATCTGCAACTGGCCCGCGCGCGCACGCGACAGAAGGAAATGGCGGTGCGGGCAGCGCTGGGAGCTTCGCCAAAACGCATCGCGAGGCAGCTTTTGGTAGAAAATGTCGTGCTTGGAATCGCCAGCGGACTTGTGGGTGTTTTTTTGGCGTATTGGGGTGTGTCTTGGATCGTCGCGAATGGACCCGCCACAGTTCCGAGGCTAGACCAGGCGACCGTGGACGCAGGGACCCTCGGGTTCGCGTGTGCAGTCACCCTGTTCTCCAGCTTCCTGTTTGGCCTTGCTCCGGCACTCCGCTCAGCTTCGACCCGGTTGAGCGAAACCTTCCAAGAAAGAGGCGCCAGTTCCAGTGGTGGTCGTGATCGCGTTCGAAGCGTGCTCGTGGCCGGGGAAGTCGCGCTGGCTCTGATGTTGATGGCAGGGGCGGGCCTGCTTATCCGAAGCGCTCTGCTCGTGTCGCATCTGGATCCGGGCTTCGACACCTCGAACCTCATCGTCGGACGAGTCGGGCTCCCCGATGTCGGCTATCACGATCCGGCTGCGGCGCGGCAGACGTTTGAGCGCATGATCACCGCGGCGGAGGCCCTGCCCGGCGTGCAGTCGGCGGCCGTCGTTTCTCGCGCTCCCCTGGCTGGAGGGGGCAGCAGCAACGGTTTGCTTCCCGAGGGCAAGGCGCTCGACCCGTCAAACCTAATCAACGCGGAATTGCAGATCGTCTCCCCCGGGTATCTCTCGACTGCACGCGTCCCCTTAAGGGCCGGACGCGAGTTCACCGCCCAGGACACTCGCGATAAGACGCTGGTTACCATCGTCAACGAAACTCTCGCGCGGACTGCGTGGCCGCGTGAGGACCCGATCGGCAAGCGCTTCGCCTGCTGCGAGTCCGGACCCAAAGGGCGCATGGATCCCGTTTGGCACGAAGTGGTCGGAGTTGTCGGAGACGTGCGTGCCTGGGGCCTCGACCGACAAGTACAGCCGGAGTTCTATCTTCCGATTGCGCAGATGCCCCCGGACGCCTGGGATTGGATCGGGCGTACCATGGACTTGATGGTTCGCACGCGCGATGGCAGGTTTCCAGCGGGCGAGTTAAGAACCACGGTGGCGTCGATTGCTCCCGGCGTGCCGATCTACCGGCTTTCTACCGCAGGGCAGAAGATTTCCGGCACGCTCGAAGAATCGCACTTCGACACGTTCCTGCTTGCCGTTTTCGCAGCTATCGCGCTCTTGCTGTCGTCCGTCGGAATTTATGGAGTCCTCTCGTACGTGGTGGCGCAGCGCACGCGCCAAATCGGCATCCGCATGGCGCTGGGCGCCACGCCGGCGCAGGTAATGCGAGATGTGCTCTGGTACGGTGTCCGGTTGACAACTGCGGGATTGGCGCTTGGACTCGGCGGCGCAGTAGCAGGCACGCGCGTACTATCCTCCTTGCTTTATGGCATCAAGCCCCTTGATCCCCTGACGTTCATCGCTGTGCCGTTGCTGCTGGCGGTGGTGGCCATGACGGCAAGTTATATCCCCGCTTGCCGGGCTACCCAAGTCGATCCCATGGTGGCGCTACGGCACGAATGAAGTGATCGGGTAATCGGGAGATCGGGTGAAGGAAGAGCACATCGAGATAATGTCGTGCGGGCTTCGCGCCTGCCATTTTGTCGCTAGCACTTTTCGCTTGACAAGTCCGCCCGCTTGTGGTAGCCTATCTTGATGGTCAAAGCGGGACTTCGACAACCGGTTGTGGCTGCGCCCAGCGGAGGCGATAGCGGTCAGGAACGGCGGAAGAAAAAGGGGAAATAGGAGCTCCGGGCAGGGTACGGACGGACTGGCAAGGCTCGAATGCTGGCCGCCGGATTTTGCAGCCCGAGGCATGTGAGAAAGCACAAAAACAATACGAATGAAGCCAGTACGTTTTTGAAAATAAAGGAAGGCATGTTTCATTTAGTGCGAAAACGAACCCAAAAGGAGTTCAATTTCTAGCGCCCGGTGCACGCTTTAGACGCCATAACCGGCTTTCTGTGTAGCGCACACTCCACGAGGGCCTACAGGAACTTCGCATTCCGGCACCCCAAGCACTGCATGCCTGCCGCGCGGGGACGGACAAACTGACTACCGACTAGAGACAGCGAGGAAAACCCAATGATCGCTTTGAGGAATCTTGACAAGTATTATCCCGTCGGGCCGGGCAGATATTACGTCTTGCGGCGCATTAACATGGATGTCGCGGAGGGAGAATTCGTGACCATCATGGGGCCGTCCGGAGCAGGCAAGTCCACGCTCCTCAGTATCGTTGGAATGCTGGACGGCGAGTGGGAAGGCGAGTACTACCTGATGGAGCGCCCGGTGCATAAAATGAACTTAAAACAACGGGCGGAGATCGGGAAGCAAACCGTGGGCTTCGTGTTCCAGCAGTATCACCTGCTGGATGGTCTTACGGTCGCTGAAAACCTCGATATCCCTCTTTCTTATCGGAACGTCAAGGCCGCGGAGCGCCAGGCGTTGGTCGCCGATGCCTTGGACCGGTTTCACATTGTGGGCAAGAAGGACCTTTTCCCCAACCAGCTTTCCGGTGGCCAGCAGCAATTGGTGGCCGTGGCCCGAGCGGTGATTGCCAACCCGAAACTGATCCTGGCCGACGAGCCCACCGGCAACCTGCACTCTGACCAGGGCCGGGAAATCATGGAGCTTTTCACGAAGCTCAACAAGGAAGGAACGACTATTATTCAGGTGACGCACTCGGAAACGAACGCCGCCTTCAGCCACCGCATCGTCCGGCTGGCGGACGGATGGGTCGTGAAAGAGTAAAGAATCGTGAGGTCGAGTGAACTATTTGTGATTGGCGATGGGTGATTGGTGACTGAAAGACCTAATCACAAATCAGAAATCACAGATCACAAATAGTTCGCCCGATCTCCCGATTTCACCACTTTCTCAACTAATCGAAAATGACCACCTCACAGACATCCAAAGTTCTCATTGCCGATGACCTGCCCGACGTGCTGGAAGCGCTTCGCCTGCTGCTCAAGGGTGAGGGGTACATCACCGAGTCGGCGACTTCCCCGGCCGGCATCCTCGCCGCGCTCGAGGCTCAAGACTTTGACCTGGTGCTGATGGACCTGAACTTTGCGCGCGATACCACTTCCGGGCAGGAAGGCCTGGATCTGCTGAGAAAGCTCCAGGCCAATGACAGCACTTTGCCGGTGGTGGTGATGACCGCTTGGGGCAGTGTAGGTTTAGCTGTAGAGGCTATGCGACGGGGGGCACGGGACTTTGTCCAAAAACCCTGGGACAACGCCCGCCTGCTGGCCATTCTCCGCACGCAGATTGATCTCAGCCGCGCGCTGCGGCAAGGCCTTCGCCTGGAAGCCGAGAACCGGTTGCTGCGCGCGGAGGGACGGCCCACCCTGATCGCCGAATCCTCCGCCATGCGCCCGGTACTAGAACTGATTTCCCGCGTGGGCCCTTCGGATGCCAACGTGCTGATTACCGGCGAGCACGGCACGGGAAAAGAGGTGGTGGCACAGACGCTCCATTCGCTCTCGGCGCGCGCTTCGAAGCCGATGGTGACCGTCAACGCCGGGGGCCTCTCCGAAGGCGTGTTTGAGAGCGAACTGTTCGGCCACGTCAAAGGAGCATTCACGGACGCCAAGACGGACCGCGTCGGCCGATTCGAGCTTGCCGAAGGCGGGACACTGTTCTTGGATGAAATTGCCAATGTCCCCATCAATCTCCAGGCCAAGCTGTTGCGCGTGCTCGAAACGGGGCAGATGGAGCGAGTGGGTTCCTCCAAGACCCGTCGCGTCGACGCGCGCGTACTCTCGGCAACCAATGCGGATGTCACTCAGGAAGTGCTGGACGGCCGCTTCCGCGAAGACCTTCTCTTCCGCCTCAACACGATTGAGATTCATCTTCCCCCCTTGCGTGAACGGCGCGAGGACATCCCTCTCCTGGCCAATTACTTCCTGCGGCGTTATGCCGAGCGTTACAGGAAACCACTCACCGCTTTTGACCCTGCGGCGATCCAATTCCTTCTGGATTACGCCTGGCCCGGCAACGTGCGCGAACTCGAGCACGCCGTCGAGCGGGCTGTCCTGATGGCGCAAGGCGACGTGGTGCGGCCGAGTGATTTTGGCCTGCGGACGGAGCGGGAAGGCGGATCGCGCCTGGAAGAGCTGAGTCTTGAGGAAGTGGAGTGCCTGCTCATCAAGAAAGCGGTGTCGCGATACGCGGGGAACGTGAGCCAGGCCGCCTCGGCGCTGGGCTTGAGCCGCAGCGGCCTTTATCGCCGCTTAAGGAAGTACGGCCTCTAGTATTGACGATTGTCGAATGACGATTAGCTTTGAGCGGGCATCAGCCTTGTGCCCGCCCAAAGGAATGAAAGCCCCAAACGTCGTCGCCCGCCGCGAAAGCGGGGGCCCATTGTCCCGATGGATTCCCGCGTGTGCGGGAATGACAAACATGACGTGATTTTCGGGGAACCGGTTCAACAAGGCGCCCTTGATCGGCAATCGGCATTGAGCATGGCCATAGATCCCGAAGAGAGCGAACTCAGCATGGGGGCGCGGCCGGAGCGCTCGCGCCGCCGTGTAGCGCTTGAAAATCGCTTGGCGCTCATGGCTCTGGCTGCGGGTTTCCCCGCCATGCTCGTAGCCCTCATCCTGTTGTGGACAGGTTCCCTCTCCTCTCAAACGCGCTGGACTTTAACCCTCCTTCTGGTCCTTGTTTGGTTGGGGTTTTCTCTCGGCCTGCGCGGCAAAGTGGTTCACCCCCTGCAGACTCTTTCCAACCTTCTCTCCGCACTGCGGGAGGAGGATTACTCGATTCGCGCCCGAGGGACTCGGTCGCGCTCCGCTTTGGGCGAGGTCTTCACAGAGGTGAACGCGCTCAGCGAAATGCTGCGCGACCAGCGGCTCTCTTCCCTCGAGGCCATCGCGCTTCTACGCAAGGTCATGGAAGAAATCGACGTGGCCATATTCACCTTCGACGAGGAGCAACGGCTTCGCCTTTTGAACCGCGCCGGTGAGCGTTTGCTGGCCCAGCCTGCGGAACGAATCCTGGGTCGGACGGCTTTGGAATTAGGCTTGGCCGCATGTCTGGAGGGCGAAGCGGTGCGGACCATAACGATGTCTTTCCCGGGGGAAGCTGGCCGCTGGGGAATCCGTCGCAGCACTTTTCGCGAGCACGGCCGGCCGCACCAATTGCTGGTCCTCACAAATCTCAGCAAGGCTCTTCGCGAAGAGGAGCGTCAAGCATGGCAGCGCCTTATCCGTGTCTTGGGACACGAGCTGAATAATTCGCTGGCCCCCATCAAGTCCATGGCCGGCACGCTCGGCAACTTGCTGACTCGCCAGCCTCGACCGGCGGATTGGGACGAGGATGCACGCCGGGGCTTAAGCGTTATCGAAGGGCGGGCTGAATCGCTCAGCCGGTTCATGGAAGGCTATTCGCGCCTGGCGCGCTTACCCTCCCCGAAGTTGCAGTCGGCGGATCTGGGAGCCTTGGCGCGGCGTGTCGTGGGCCTCGAAAGGCGACTGCCGGTGAGCTTGGTTCCGGGCCCGGCGTTGACGCTCCAAGTTGACCCGGACCAACTCGAACAGATGCTGATCAACCTGGTCCGGAATGCGGTGGATGCATCGCTTGAAACCGGCGGCGGCGTGAGCCTTGAGTGGAGGCGAAATGGAGAATACGTCGAATTATTGATCGAAGATGAAGGTCCGGGCCTGCCTAACACCGCCAACCTGTTTGTGCCGTTCTTCACTACCAAAGCCGTAGGCACCGGCATCGGTCTCGTTCTTAGCCGCCAGATCGCGGAGGCGCATGGCGGCTCGTTGACTCTTCAAAACCGGCTCTCTGGTCGGGGATGCGAGGCGAGGGTGAGGCTGCCTGTGTAAAAAGCAGGATTCGGGATTCAGGATTCAGGCGGAAAAGAGAGTCGTATGAATAGCCCTCTCCAGTGGGGAGAGGGTGTCCGGCGAGGGTCAATTCCATCGCTATGCAGATTGAATAACCGTCCCATGCGTGTTAACCATCCTTGAAATACTGGAACCACGCCACCGGATCCGGTGTCCAATGAAATGAAGGAGAAAACAGGCAGCTAACGGAGCGCTCCGTGGCCGTCACCTAAACTTCGGATGTTCAAAAACTTCCTGAGGAGGTGCTGCTATGTTCGGCGACACGTTGCTGGAATCTTTACCCACACGGCCTTCCCTGCTGAAGAAACGCCACTACTATTACGCTGCCGGCGGCGGCGCGATCGGTTCGCTCGTATGGTTCTTCGCGCTGGGACGGCTGCTTTCCCCCGGCCCGAGCGGGGCGATTGCGTTGCAATCGCTGGTGGTTGGATTTGTCACCACCGTTTTTGCGTTGATGCTTTGTTATGTACACGCTGAAACGCGAGGACTGGGACTGGATGCTCCGTTATGGGTAACACTCACTTGCCTCTTGAACCTTCCAGGCTTCGTATGCTTTCTTGTTTATACAGCCACCAAGACGGGGAATTGGAAGCGAGCGGCCATTCCGTGCGTGTATGGCGCTGAAGGCCTGCTAGTGGGAGCGATGGCACTGGTTCCGCTCGTCTACACGGAGGCGTTGCCTAAAACAGTGTGGACAGAGGTGCTGCAAGTTCCTTTGCCTCCACCGCCGCCCCGTGCTCCTCTTGCGATGCAGGCTGTGCGGCGCGCGATGCGGCCCAGCCGCCCCGAGCATGCACTTCTTGAGCCCACTTTGACTCCGGCCCACATTGCGCCCGTCCACGATCAATACCTTCCGCCCGCGCAATTTCCATCCGCGTCCATCGGGGTTCCGGGCGGAATATCCGACGGGCTTCCGGGCCGTGCGCTCGATCCCGCATTACAAAAGCTGCTCAGCGGTACCGAGCCGCAGCCGCCCGCTCCGCAAGCCCCCAAGCCGGTCCAACATCAGCAGATTCGCTTGGGAGGTAGAGTAGTCGCTGCCAAACTCATTTACCAACCCAAACCCGATTATCCCGAGCTCGCCAGGATGACTCGGACCCAGGGAGACGTGGAGTTTGAAGCCATCATTGGCAAGGACGGAAGCATAGAAGAATTGAAGGTGGTCAGAGGTCATCCCCTGTTGGTGAAAGCGGCCTTCGAAGCCGTGCGGCAGTGGCGCTATCAACCCACCCTGCTGAATGGCGAGCCCGTCGAGATCCTGACTGAAATCACAGTGACCTTCAGGTTGGGAGAATGAAGAGGATTGTGTGACTTAGGTCACTGCACCCGGCGGTCCGTGCTGTTAGCCTTGCTTCTTGTGAGGGACGGCATGGGTACACAAGGCACTACTGAGCTCTTCCAGATTCAATCGCTGACGGCGCCGCCGGAGCGGGCTCGAAGCCGGTCGAAAAAGAAACTCGACCGGCGCGCCGGGCGCGATTATTCACAGGCGATTCGCCACGCATTTCAATTCGCTTTCCTCGCCCTGAATGCTTATATCGGCGGATTGTTTTATCTTTGGGTGCGCGGTATCGAGACCGGCCGCCATTTCGCAGGCGTCGCGCGGCCAGCCGGCGTCGACGGCTGGCTTCCCATCGCCGGCCTCATGAACCTTAAATACCTGTTGGTCACGGGGAGCGTCCCCAGAATACATCCTGCCGCGGTGTTCGTCCTCCTCGCTTTCTTATGCATGTCGTTTCTATTTCGGAAAGCCTTTTGCAGTTGGCTGTGCCCGATCGGAACGCTGTCGGAATATGCTTGGCGCGCGGGGCGGAAGCTGATGGGGCGCAACTTCGCTCTTCCGCGATGGCTCGATATTCCCTTGCGCGGACTGAAGTATCTGCTTCTCGGATTCTTTATCTGGGCGATAGCATCGATGTCGGCCGAAGCGATTGCGTGCTTCCTCGAGAGTCCGTACGGGCTGGTCGCCGACGTGAAGATGCTCAACTTCTTCCGCCACCTGGGAGAAACTGCCGCAATCGTTCTAACCGCCTTGGGCATCGCCTCGCTTCTTGTGCAGAACTTCTGGTGTCGATATCTCTGCCCGTACGGTGCGCTGCTGGGTCTCGTGTCGGTGTTCAGCCCCACGCGTGTTCATCGCGATTCCAATGCCTGCATTGACTGCGGCAAGTGCGCTGCCGCGTGCCCCGCGTCGTTGCCTGTGGAAAAGCTGCGTTCCGTCATCTCGGCGGAGTGTACGGGCTGCCTGGAATGCGTTGCTGCGTGTCCTGCGCGGGATGCGCTGTGGGCGGGACCCGTTGGCGTGCGATCCAAACCGCGCCTTCCCGCATGGGCCTTGGCGGCCGGCATAGCAGCCTTGTTTCTGGGGATAATTGGTTACGCCAAAATCACTGGCCATTGGATTAGTGACATCTCCGCGCAGGTTTACGCGGACGTTGTGCCGCACGCGGATCAGGCTTCGCATCCCATGCCCGGCGATCCGGCGCTCGGACGATAGTCGAATCCAGTCACCATTCCATCCAGTGTTCAGAGATCTCCCGCAGGGCTGTCATTCCGAGCGCAGCGAGGAATATCGCTCTGATATCTTCCTCCGCGATTCGGCAGTAGGCACAACAAGGCTCCTCAGTCCGCCCGGAATGGACGCAATCTTTCACTGAATATCGGCTAAAATCATGACATGTCGACCGCACCATTCAATCACGCCCAGACGCTCGCCCGTGTCCCAATATTCATTGGTCTCTCGGAAGAGGAACTCGGCTTCTTCGTGCAACGCGCGGTTCCGCGCCAGTTTACTTCCGGCGGGATCGTCTTCAGCGAGGGAGAGCGATGTTCGGGACTCTACGTGGTTGCTTCGGGGCACGTGCGCATCTTCAAAACTTCCGGCTCTGGTCGCGAGCAGGTCCTGAGCGTCGACGGCCCGGGCAACTCCATCGCCGAGGTGCCGTTGTTCGACGGCGGGACGTACCCCGCTTCCTGCGCGGCCATCGGCGACACTACGCTGCTGTTCGTCAGCAAACAGGACTTTCAAGCTCTCTGCCTGGCCCATCCTCAAGTCACACTCAAGGTCCTTCGTGTGGTCGGAGCGCGCCTTCGCCGGCTCGTAGGAATTATTGAAGAACTCTCGTTCACCACCGTGCGACAGCGGCTGATTGCGCTCGTGGTTCGGCTGGCCGAAAGCGCGGGCACGCCGTCGAAAGACGGGGTGCGATTTGAACTTTCGAAGAGCCACCAGGAGCTCGCCGCGGAATTGGGCACAGTGCGCGAGCTTGTCTCTCGCAATTTGAGCCGCCTCCAGGCCGAGGGCTTAATCGAAGTGCAAGGCCGCAAGATCGTTGTCAAGGACTTGGCCGGCCTGAAGCAGGCACGGGAACCCGAGGCATAGTCCCGCCACTAATTTGCAAATGACCCAAATCCTTTCAAACCAGTGACTTTTGTCACTGCACCCGCTTGTGCCTTCCTTCATATTTGAGGCATCGAAGGAGGTGCAAATGAGTTTCACCAACGAGACCACACTAAAGGAGATCGCCGTAAGCAGTCCCGCCGCAGCCAGAGTTCTGGAGGAGGTGGGAGTCGATTATTGTTGCGGGGGCAATCACTCTCTTGAGGCAGGGTGCGCGGGCACCGGAGTCGCCGCCGAGGAGATTCTGGCGCGGCTTCGTGCAAACACCGAGCAAGCACTCCCGGAGGACGCGGACTGGCGTTCCGCGCCCCTGGCGGAGCTTACCGAGCACATTCGCCAAAAGCATCATGGGTACGTTCGCGAAGCCATTCCGCGCGTATCGGTGCTGCTCGAAAAAGTGAAGGCAAAGCACGGCGCAAATCATCCGGAGATTGCCTCCATCGAAGGTCTCTTCCGGCAGTTGGGTCAGGATATGATCGCGCACATGCAAAAGGAAGAAATCATCCTATTCCCGTATATCGAGCGGCTCGAGCGGTCGAGGAACAGTGGCGCCGCACTGGAGCGGCCGTTCTTCCAAAGCGTGCGCAATCCGATTCAGATGATGATGAACGAGCATGACGGCGCAGGCAACCTGGCCAAACAGATTCGGGAAGCCAGTTCGAACTACGCCCCTCCCGCTGAAGCCTGCACGAGTTATCAGCGCCTGTACGGCGAGCTGCGCCAATTCGAAGCCGACCTTCACATGCACGTGCATCTCGAGAACAACATCCTCTTTCCGCGGGCAGTGGAATTGGAAAACTAGCAGGTCAACTGATATCGAACGGAGCTGCATCGTGCCCTATCGAAGCCTGTGGATTGCTTTGTCGTTGGTACACCTGGCGCAGGCTGCAAGCTTCAAAGTCTGCGCCCGCGCCCCGTTCCGTCGTATAATTGTTGGATGAGAATCTTCGGGAAAAGCTTAGCCGAATACGTTCGATTCGAAAGAGGATTTCTGATCCTCGTGCTGGTTGTCGGGGTGGCGAGGTTAACGGCTTCTCTTCTCGGTGTGCCCAACTCGAAGGCGGGGTTTCTCAGCCTGACGTTCCTCGGTCTCCTGGGGATGGTCTACTACTCGGGCCGAGTCTACACCAGCGGCTTTGGAAGCTACAAACAACTGCTGCCTGTACTGGCTTTGCAGGTAATTCTTTGCAATATCATTGTGATCGGTGGAATCGTGATTGCGATCCTAACGGACAAGAACAACATCTTCAGCGCCCCGGAGTTTTCGCCCGGCAAAGTGGATGGCAAGACCTGGGGTCACGTTGCCATCCACTTCATAGCAATAATATCCATGTCGCTCGTGTTTTGGGCGGTCGGCTCTTTGATCATGCTGGTGACCAAGAAGCTAGGCGGGGCGACGGGATTAGAAAGACCATCCGCCGCGGCCGTCCTCGCCGGAATTATCACGTGTATCTGTACGATTATTTTTGGTGCATTACATGGCGTGCAACTCTCACCGGACTCTCCCCACAACCTTTCACTAGTGGGATATGTTCTGCTTTTGGGATCTGCGGCGTATCTGTTGGTTGGGCGTTTGGTAGCCCGAGACCGACGAAAGAGCGCAGAGGAAGCCGAGGTCAAGGCACGAAACAAATTCTAAAGAGACAACAGCTCCAGCAGCGGCGCAATCCCCCGTTCCAGCGGCGCGGAGTGGCCGAAGATGAGCGCCTTGATGGTGCTGTCGCCGGCCAGTCGGCGCGCAAGTTCCACCAGAGATTTCCGATTCTGCGCCGTACTCTTGGTAAAAACCCAAGGCGAGGCTCTAAGCCGCCCCTGCTTGTCCTGGTTGGCGCTGTCGCCCAGAAACAGGTTCTGCCCGATGGCATACGCGGCGCTTCCTGGCGTGTGGCCCGGCACGGCGAAGACGCGCACCTGAAAGGGTCCTACTTGCACGATATCGCCATCCTGCAAGGTCCGGGCAAGGCGAACCGTCTTCTGCTTGGAGGTCCTGGAACGCACCATCGGAATCCCGCCTGAGGCACTGCTCGTCGCAGCGTCAGCCTCCGCAGCCAGCGCCATCACCTGCGCTTTGGGGAACTTTCCAACACCACCGATGTGATCAGAATCACTGTGAGTCAGCAAGATGTATTTCACATCGTCCGGGCCCATCCCACTGCGCGCCAACTCCGCGAGAATTGCCTTCGCCTCGGGATCGTTGCCGGCATCCACCATGGCCGCTTCGTGCTCGCCCAGCGGCACCAGGCCTGCGCTCACCATGCCATCTTTTACCAGAACCATGCCATTGATTTCCGCCCGCTGCGGCAGACGCTTCAGCAGAAGAAACGGGCCGATCACCACGCCCAACGCTCCAAGCAAGATCGCAATAACTGCCAGTCCTGCGATCCACCACACACCACACCTCCTCATTTCGCTTTGTATTCATTACGAGTATACACCGACAAAGCTACCGGTCCGGCAGGTCAGAAACTGGGCATTAGTCTACCGCCAGACAAACCGGTTTCACGCCAAGGCGCAAAGTGCGCAAAGGTCGCAAAGAAGCACCACCTGTTACGCGATTACTGCATGGGTGGGTGTTGATAGAAGGGCAGCGCCGCCACTTCGGCGATCGCGCCTGAGGAGAATTCCAATTTTGTTCCCGGCTCCGCGACTTCGCGGCGGAGGTAAGCCAAGGCAATCGTCTTGCCCAGGGTTGGCGAGACGCAGGAACTGGTAACTTCGCCGATCTCTCTGCCCTCGCGCGCCAACTTCTCGCCTGCGGCGGGCGGAGTCTCCGATTCCATGACGAGTCCCATCAGCACCCAATTCACATGCCCGCGGCTTCGGGCGCGCTCCACGATTTCCTGGCCGACGTAACACCCTTTGCTGAAGCTCAGAGCGTTCCACAGTCCCGCTTCGTTGGGAATGGTATCCTCGCCCAGTTCCTGGCCGTAGCGGGGAATTCCTGCTTCAATTCGCAGTGTCTCGAGAGCCCGCGTCCCGCAAGGGAGCATGCCGTAAGTCGGCGCCTGGCCACAGGCGGCGCCCCAGATCGCCGGCAACCCCTTCGCGCCCGTCCAGACTTCGTACCCTTCCTCGCCTGTAGCGCTCGCGCACACCACCTGCGCCGGGAAGCCGGCATAGTTGGTGGCAAAATGGTCGTACTCCTGCATTGCGGGAAGAGTGATGTGGAAGGTTTTTTCAAGCAAAGGGCGCGCGCGTGGTCCCTGAAAGGCGAGAGCATAGACGTCGAGAGGCTCGAAATCCACCTGGTCGGCGATCACGTAACGCTTCAGGCCCTCGAGCGCCTTGTCGCGCAGGTCGGCATCGGCATCGACGAAGAACCGGTCCTCCGCGCAGTAGAGGCGCATGTCCGCACGAATGTGACCTTGCGGCGTCAGCAGCGTCGCGTAGGTCCCCTGGCCCGGCTTGAGCCGCTTGATGTCGTTCGAAACCATGCGGTGGAGAAACTTGGCGTGGTCGCGGCCCTTCATGGCAAACTTGCCGCGAAAGGAGAAATCAAACAGCCCGGAAGCTTCCCGCACGGCCTTGTGCTCCGCCACAGCGTCGGTGAAATGAAAGGGAACGAGGGCGCCGTGATATTCGCCCAGCGTGGCGCCTTGCGAGCGGTGGTAATCAGCGAGAGGAGAGGAGAGAAGAGGTGTGTCCATTGGGATAAAAGAAGAAAATGGAAATTGGAAACTGGAAACTGGGATTCGGAAAATCGGAAATTGGTCCACGAATTTCAAATCCGCAATTTCACATTTTCAGTTTTCATCTACCAGTTTCCAATTTCCAGTTTCTATTTTCCATTTTCCATAGTCTATTTTCTCGTTTCCAATCCCGTCGCCAGTTGCACCAGCGTGTTGACGTGTGAAGCCATCTCGGACTCGCTGTTCTCGACAAGATCGGCCAGAGTTACCTTGCTCAGAACCTGGTCGACCAGCACTTGCAAGCTGCGCCAGAGTGTTCGGATCGAACACTCTCGCAGTTTCTTGCACGACACTTCCAACCCCGAGTGTTCGATGCAGAATCGCGGGTCAAACAGTCTCCCTCCCAGCGCGGCAAGGACCTCACCGACGATTATTTTCTCGGCAGGCCGCGCCAGTGCGTAGCCCCCCACTTGCCCTCGAACGCTTCGCACGAAGCCGTTCTGGCGCAGGATCCGCATCAGCTTGGCCACGTATGAAACTGACAGCCCTTCATCTTCGCTGATTTCATGGATGGTTAAATGGCCGGGATCGCCTAGCGTAGCCACACGCAGCAGGCAGCGCAAACCATATTCTTCCTGATAGGAGAGTTTCATGGTCGTGCCTTGGAGTGCGGCAGCGGGGCTGCCGCCGTAAAAGGGTAAAGTGTGAAGGATAAAGGCTAGAGGGCGAAAAAAACGGGTGTACTTGAACTCCACGAGCGGTTCCGAACGGCCGCCGAAAACATTCGACAACTACGTACGAACCCGTAGCCTCTATCCTCCATCCGTTACCGTCGAAGGCTATTCTTTTACCCTTAAACCTTTACCCTTCAACCTTGACCATTTAGCCCGTCCAAGGCGGCAGCTTCACAAGCTCCGCTGCCGCACTCCAGGACGTTAGAAGAACCCCAACTGCAGCTTGGCGGCTTCCGACATCATATCTTTATCCCAGGGCGGCTCCCACACCACGTCAACTTTAACGCTCTGAACACCGGGAAGGACGGTGATCTTGTCTTCCACTTCTCCCGGTAGCGAGCCCGCCGCAGGGCAGCCCGGAGCGGTCAAGGTCATCTTCACTATCGCATGGCCGGAAGTATCGACCTTGGCCTCGTAAATCAGGCCGAGGTCGTAGATATTCACCGGAATCTCAGGATCGTAGCAGGAGCGCAAGGTCTCAATCATCTTGTCCTGAAGCGCGATGGCCTGTGAGATTGTCAGAGGGGTTTGCTCTTCCATAATTCAAGTCACTCCGTGGAGGCCGGTTTCGCTTCACCGTTCAACGCGCTTCGGAGCGTGTGCCAAACCAAGGTGGCGCACTTGACGCGGACTGGAAACTCACATACTCCGGAGAAAGCCGCTAGCTTCCCCAAGGCGGGAGTCTCACCCTCCCCGTGGGTTTTTCCGGTGACCAGGTCGTGAAAGGTATCGAAGAGCGCCTCCGCCTGGGCACGAGTTTTCCCCTTCAAAATCTCCGTCAGGATCGAAGCCGAGGCCGTGGAAATGGCGCAGCCGGTGCCTTCGAAGCTGATGTCGACGATGCGGTCGTCCTGGAGTTTCAAATAGACCGTAAACCTGTCGCCGCAAAGGGGATTGTAACCGTCCGCGTGACGGTCGGCATCTTTCATGCAATGACAATTACGCGGCCGCCTGCTGTGGTCGAGAATGACTTCCTGATAAAGGCCTTCGAGATCTGCCATAAACAAGTCCAGAGTCTAGAGTCGAGAGTCAAGAGTAAGGGCTCCGAGGAGCGATGGCTTGATGCTACGGCCCTCTTGAACGTCGTTCCACTCTCGTCATTCCCGCGAAAGCGGGAATCCATTTAACGGCTCACCCCAGCACTGCCTTCACTCTTTGGATGCCTGCGGCCAGGGAATTGATCTCCTGCTTGGTGTTATAAAAGGCCAGCGAAGCGCGCACGGTGGCAGGCACGCCAAAGCGGTCCATGACCGGTTGAGCGCAGTGGTGGCCGGTGCGAACCGCAATTCCCTCGTGGTCCAGTATAGTCCCAACATCGTGGGCGTGTATACCTTCCAGAACGAATGAAATGACTCCGGTCTTCTCACGCGCTGTGCCGATAATCCGCACGCCCGGGATCTGTTGGAGGGCTTCCGTGGCGTAAGAGAGCAGGGCATGTTCGTAGGATGCGATATTTGCGATGCCCACGTGATTGACGTATTTAAGTGCGGCCTCCAGGCCGTAGACCCCGGCAATATCGGGCGTTCCCGCTTCGAACTTGTAGGGAACCGCATTGTAGATGGTCTTCTCAAATGAAACATAGGCAATCATATCGCCGCCACCCTGAAAAGGAGGCATGGCCTCCAGAAGTTCGAACTTGCCAAAGAGCACGCCGATTCCCGTCGGTCCAAAAATTTTGTGGCCCGAAAAGGTGTAAAAATCGCAGCCCAATTCCTGCACATCCACCTTCATGTGCGGCGCGGCTTGCGCGCCATCCACGAGGACTGGAACGCCCCTGGCGTGCGCCATCTCGACGATCTGGCGAACCGGATTGATGGTGCCGAGGGCATTGGAGACGTGGGCGACAGCCACGATGCGCGTGCGGTCGTTCAAGAGCTTCTCGAATTCCTCCAGAATCAGTTCGCCCCGGTCGTTGACCGGCCCTACCTGTAGCCTGGCCCCTTTCTCCTCGCACAGCATCTGCCAAGGCACAATGTTCGAGTGATGCTCCATGGCGGTAATCAGAACTTCGTCGCCGGCCTGGATATTCCGCCGTCCGTAAGTCTGCGCCACCAGGTTGATGGCTTCGGTGGCCCCGCGCACGTAAACGATCTCCCGCTGGTCGGAAGCGTTGAGAAATTTCTGGACCTTCCTCCGCGTGTTTTCATAAACGTACGTGGCGCGCTCGCTGAGAAGGTGAACGCCACGATGAATGTTGGCGCAGTCTTCGGTGTAAAAGCGGACTATCGCGTCGACGACTTTTTGCGGTTTCTGGCTGGTGGCGGCGTTGTCAAGATAGACGAGGGGCTTGTCATGGACCTTCTGCTTCAGGATCGGGAAGTCCTCGCGGATCCGCTTCACGTCGAAGGCCGGCGCGGACAGTGTGCGTGCTGGCGCCTGGATTGTCTGTTGCGTGGTGGCCATCATGCCTCCTCGGCTTTGCTCCCCCCCTCCGAAGGAGGAGGGGTTGAGGGTGGTGTGCCCATTTCCGCCAACCACCCCTGTCCCCTCCTTAACAAAGGAGGGGAACCGATTTCATACTTCCTGGACGACGCCGGCGCCGTCAGCGACGGCTCGCTGGCCGCTCGCCAAGCGGGCAAACAAACCTTCGCTGAGCCGCTCGCGTAGCGGCGCGTACTTGATCCGCGCCAGGATATCGTTGGCGAAAGCGTAAGTCAGCAGGTCGCGCGCTTCCTGCCGGCCGATCCCGCGGGAGCGCAAATAGAAAATCGCGTCCGGATCGATCTGCCCAATCGTGGCGCCGTGCGTGCATTTGACGTCGTCCGCGTAAATCTCCAGCGCCGGCTTGGTATCGATGACGGCTTTTTCTGAAAGCAGCAGGTTCTTGTTGCTCTGTTTCGAGTCGGTTTTCTGCGCATCCTTGCGCACGATGATCTTGCCGTTGAAGACCGCGGAGGACTCGCCATCCAGGACACCCTTATAAACTTCCCGGCTGCTGCAGTGCGGCTGGGCATGGTCGAGAGTGGTCTGGTTGTCGATGTGTTGATGGCCGGTGATGACGTACATGCCCACCAGAGTGGCTTCCGAGCCTTCGCCGTCCAGAACCGCGTTCACTTCTTCGCGGGCCAGCCTCCCTCCAGTCGCAATAGAGTGCGTGGCGATGCTGCTCGAGCGCTCCTGGTGAAACACCAACCGCCCAAAGTGGAACGCGTTCTCGTTCTCTTGCTGAATGCGGTGATACGCGATCACCGCGCCTTCACCCACCGCGACTTCGCTTACCGCGTTGGTGAAGTAAACGCTATCGGCGGCGCCGGTGCTCTTGCCTGCGCCGTCGCTAACGTATGCCTCGATGATCGTGGCCTGGCTTTCTCGCCCGGCAATAATCAGGTTGCGAGGGTAGGACACGGTGGGCAGCCCGCCCGGATCGGAGACGTAAAGCAGGTAGATGGGCTTCTCGAACACGACGCCTTTGGAAATCTCAATGAACGCCCCGTCCTCGATGAAGGCGGTATTCAGCGCCACAAACGCGTGCTCGCGGTAATCCGCGGCGTAACGCGCCAGATGGCGCTCCAGCGCCGTCGCGTCGCTTGCCAGCGCTTCCGCCAGGCTTCCAGCCTGCACTCCCTTGGGAAGCGCTTCCAACGTCGAAAGCTGCTTCGCAAAACGCCCGTTGATAAAGACAAGCTTGGGGCATCCCAGGTCCGCCAGGGGGTGCTGGAGAATCCGCAACTCCCCTGCTCGCTGAGGAGGGGGCAAGGGGGTGGTAGCGGGTTGAAAAGGCACCGCCGCGATCGGACCGACGTTGGTGTTCCGCCAATCTTCCTGGCGCGCGGCCGGAAATCCCTTCTCGGCAAACCCCGCCATCGCCGCCCTGCGGATTTCATGCAACCAGGAAGGTGAGTTCCCGGCAAGACGGTCCTCGAGTTCCCTGAAGCTTGCAAGGTAAAGACCTTCTTTTTCACTTGTGGCAATCATTAGCTCGTTTTTCCCCTTCTTTCTTGAATGGCCGCTTTTGTTAAGCCGCAGACGCTTCCAACCATCCGTAACCCTTCTCTTCGAGTTCCAAGGCCAGTTCCTTCGTCCCCGACTTCACAATGCGTCCCTCATACAGAACGTGCACGAAGTCTGGAACAATGTAATTCAGCAGGCGTTGGTAGTGCGTCACCACGATAATGCTTCGGTCCTTGCTGTGCAGCGCGTTCACGCCATTGGCAACGATCTTGAGGGCGTCAATGTCGAGGCCGGAATCGGTCTCGTCGAGAATGCCCAGCTTGGGCTCGAGCACCGCCATCTGGAA
>Ga0181532_10000983_pt1 | contig 28520 bp, 21 predicted proteins | sample PEATcosm2014_Bin_33_FD_119768 | JGI IMG/M metagenome (GOLD analysis project Ga0181532, IMG submission 119768) | Peatland microbial communities from MTU Mesocosm Facility, Houghton, MI, USA - PEATcosm2014_Bin11_30_metaG | ecosystem: Environmental > Terrestrial > Soil > Wetlands > Peat | place...
TCCGTTCGTTCGTGAAACGGGTCATCTGTGGCTCCATAGCCGTAGACCAAGACGGGCGTATTAGCCAAAAAGCGCTTCGTGGACCGACGCTCAGGAATCGCCTCCCCGGAGTTCTGTAGGCCTTCTTTGTCAGCAAGCTGTTTCTTAAGCCGTTGAACTTCCCGGAGGGCGTCCCAAATCTTGCTCATACCCACTCACTCCGATTTTCGTGAACACATATCGTGCTGTTCGTGGGGCTTGCTCCGCTTGCCGGATGAACTGAGTTTCGTTTGCGCAGAGGGCATCGCAACCGCAAACACGAATACCGCAAAGCAGCAGAAAATCTTATATTGCATTGTTTTCTTCTCAGTGGGGAACTCCTCGTGGTTGCTTGGAATCTACTCCGAATGTCGTTCAAAGTCCATCGTGCGCGGCCCGAAATTGTCGAGATTCAGAACCATCATTTGCGGCCATGGGCCAACTCCTACACTCTTGAAATTCAATGACATCCGGAGCAGCAGATTAAAGAAGGAATTGCAGACCCACTCGGTATCGCTTTTTCTTTTCGAGGAGCCCCGTCCATCGAACTTTCAGGAGTGTCGGAATGTGAACGACCTCATTCGGGAAGGCAATTTCACAGCGCACGACTGTGCCAGGGGGGAGAAGCCGATTGCAGAGCAGGCCAATTCCGCCTTTGGAGACATCCTCTGTTTCGCCCTGAAAGACTTGTTGGGGCTGTTCGGACTCTTCCAAAACTGCGAGTGGAATTAAAGCTATCTCCGTGGTCCAAGGAGATCGCGGAGAGCTTCTCTTTTCTTGCGTATCTATGTTTTCTGAGGAAGGCACAGCAGATAGATGTTCGTTTAGCAGCTCGACCGCGTCAATCGTTCAAATGGGCTAGTCTGCTACCAAGCCAAAAAAAAGAAATAGTTACCGTTTTTCTGCCAGAGCCCTTCCCACAATTCCAGAACGTGTTGAGACTCCCATCTTGACCATAATCATGCGCAGGAACGCTTTGACCGTATTCGGACTGATTTCCATCCCCGACGCGATCTGCTTGGTGGTCAAGCCATTCAGCAAGTATTGCAAGACCTCCCGCTCTCGGATCGTGAGATGGAATCTGTCAGAAACTTGGTCGATCGAAAACGATCGGTTCGAACCTCTTTCAAGAATGACCGCGAGCGAACACTCGGAGTCCTCGTGGGCGACGGCATTCACCCGATAGGCGCGGCACTGGTAGAGGCGATTGCCGGATTGATATTCAGAAACCAGCGTCGTGACGCGCGAGGACTTGCCCGCCACTAAACTCGTCCGCACCCGGCTTGCCAGATACTCTTCGAGATTCTTATGGGTCCCAAGTTTATGCGGATAGCTCAGAATTTCCGCGGCCGCCCGATTGACAAAAATGGGGCTTAGGTCTGAATTTAAGAGCAGAAATCCTTCCGAGCTTGCAGACGCCTTGTTTGATGTGTGTTTCATCGCAATTGCGCTTCGTATCGCCTATCTCCATTTTCAACTACGTTGAGAATATCGAATAGTTAGCTCTTCTTGTCGCAGTACCAGAATTCGGTTGCGGGTGTCCCCAGGCATCACTACGACTTCGGGCTGGGGCCTCTTGCTTTCATTTAGCAAGATGGCCATCCCTCAATCCGGTTCGACTTGATACCCGGCAAGTCGGATGGAGTTTGTTCCGGAAAGCCCACTTCTTTAACAGCCACTTCGACGGTCTAGTGGGCCCCAAACCTCTCAATTGAAGAGGCGAACGACTTTGGATTCTCGGCAGCTACACCGACGTTCTCGGAGCTCTTAGTTAACACTTCATGACTTCCGCAGCAAGCGAAAATAAGTTTTCCTCATTTTTTCCACAAGAGCCAAACGACGAGTGGACGGTCCAATGACCTGGACAGTCCCGCATTCTCTCACCTTCCAAAGCCAACGATTAAGAGTATGCCAGACAGTGCGGACCCTTCCCCCTGTTTAGTCTTGCGGGGGTCTGCTTGATCCGTTGAGAGTTGGAAGTGCAGCAATTCTTGCGCTAGGTCTCCCGAGACGACCAGGACATCCTTATCCTGAGGTAATGAAAGGTATGCCGGGTTGCCTACGGCACCCCCAAGCCATGCGAGCCTCGCGAAAACCCTACGCATTTCGCGGGTAGGCTTTCTCTTGAGCTGCAGGATTCACTCTCGAGTGAATATGAAGTTTGTCAGTGCAGTAGCAAGCGCCATGGACCACCCCCGTACGAGTCCAATCATTTGCTACTGTTTGCCCAGTTCTGCTATAAGTAATGGTGTCCCCGCAATTTCTCGGTGTGCTTGTTAAGTACACGAGTACCAGTTCTGGAACTAGCGCAGCCTGAATCAAAGAGCTCTGGAGAACCGCCGAATTTCGGGAGGGTGTGTCTCCCTTTGGCTTCCCAGCGTGATTTCCACAGCTGTGCTTTGACTTCGCCCTGGGGGGGCAGCGGTCATGCGTAAAGCAGTGGAAACGGGTGTATCGCCGGAAGGGTTTCTCCTCTTAGACCCGTCGATGAATCCAATTTTTGTGAATCACGCGGCTGCGGAAATTCTGCTTTATCCACTGAAGGTTGGAACGCAAAGAATCCTCGATAAATCCCTTTCCAGCAAGATCCGTGACAAGCTTTTGTCAGAAAAATCCTCGGCCTTACCGGCGCTTGTTCCTAAAATCCTGTCGGGAAGAAGGCTCTATCACTGCCGAGCCATTCGAGTGAATGGCCCGGCAGAGCGAGCCTGTCGCTCCTCGGTCGCTGTTCTTCTCGAGCGAGGTTCTGCAGCATCGATTTCGCTGGCTAAGGTTTCTGTAAAATTTAGTCTGACAACGCGTGAGCAGGAGGTTTTGCAATGTCTCTCGGAAGGGGGCCTGACCACCAAAGAGATCGGAGCGCGGATGGGAATCAGCCCCAATACCGTTAAGGGGTTTCTACGCACGATCATGCTCAAAATGGGAGTGTCAACCCGTTCTGGCATCCTAGGAAAGGTTATCGCCACAAAACTCTGAGCTAGTATGCAGCACTCTCTTGAGAGCTTAAGGCGCGACAGCAGTTCTGCGCTGTGCATTGGCACTTTCAGGCATGCTCTGTCCACACCGGCGTTGCTGCAGGTTCCAGGGCCAGACACCCTGCGCAGAAAACTGAAATTGACCAGATCGGCAACAGATCTAGATGAGCCGTTGAACGGATTCGTCCGCCAGAGGCTGATGGACAGTGGGCACGACAATTCGCACCGACGTCTACGGCAAGGATCGCGGTGGGTTATGGCCTTGGGTCCCAGCACCTCCAGGGCTGTGCCCTGCCCTATTTTTGGTCTCGGCATCAGCCCTTTAGGCGAACCAACGGTACCCAAGCACATAAAGTACGCTCTTCAGATAGCTTTTCTGATTCTCAGTTTTGCGACGGTCTCTTATGCGCAGACACCACAAGCACCGCATGTCTTCATCGTGTTAGAGACTCTTGGGTCTACTGTGCCTACACCTCTGTCACCGTCGGGGCCAATTACGATAGCCGGGCGGAACGGTAGAGTGGTGGAGAATCTCCATATCACAAATGCGAACGGTGACTGCATCGTAGTCACCGATTCCACGAATATCATCATTCGAAGGTCAGAGATCGGGCCGTGTGGCGGACACGGAGTGAAGATTTCGGGGGGCAATACGATTGGAATTTACGACAACTACATCCATCCCGAAAAGCCGCTCAGGACTGGGTGCTGCGACACCCATGATGGGGTCTTCGCAAAAGGAACTTCCAACCTGTCGATTCAGGGCAATGTCATTGCCTACGGAGAGTCCAACATCGAAGTAGACAACGTGACCGCCGTCAACGTGACCGGCAACTTTCTGCTGAATCCGATCGATTCGGATCCCTCGCAGCCGGCGCACGGACAGAGCCGAGGGCAAAACTTTCAGGCATGGAACAACAGCCGCCAGGTTACAGTGCAAAATAACTACGCTCTCTCGAGTACCGACACGTCGAAGTACCTGTTCGCCGAAAATCAAGAAGATTCAATTAACATCGGCCTTACCGACGGGATTGTAGTCCGAGAAAACTACATCACCGGTGGACACAGCCGGTCGGGCTGCGGCTTGATCGCGGATGATCGCGCCAATAGCGCGCAGTTTTTGAGCAACACGCTATCGGACACCGGTCAGTGCGGGATTGCGATAGCCGCAGGAACCAATCAGATTGTCGATAGCAACCGAGTATTAAATCGGACGCCGGTCCGGGGAGGCGGGAACACCGCGATTTATGTATGGAAGCAATATGCAGCAGCGTGTGGACCAGTGAAGGTCTCGAATAATATCGCTGCGGAAATCAAATTGGACGGCAGCCAGTCAGGATTCTGGAATGGTGGCGGTTGTGATCCGGTCACGCTCAAGAATAATACCTTCGATGCTGCGGCGCAGGCCCTGCTATGCTCGGTGAACCAGCCGATGACACCGCCCCAGATTCCGCCTTACCCGAAGGATTGTGTCGTGGCCTCACCGTTCACGAATAACACCCACTTGTCGCCTTGCGGTGCAGATTGAGCAGTGGCCAGAGCAACTACCGCCATCGCGCGGCTCTGTTGGGGGTAGTACTCGGGAGGTTAGTGGCGGTCCTGAGTCGGAGAATAGTTCTGCCTTAGCTGCTGATTGAACGCCCTGGCCGCCGGAGGCTCTCCGTCGTTCGTCGCGCCGTACTCTAAACGGATCGCATCGTCTTTTTCGATTGCTTTCCAATGGTAGCGAGGCATCGCGTCTAAAAGAACTAACCCTAATGGATTAGTTTATTTAGTCTAGTACACGTAGGGCGGGCCATGTGGGGAGTGGTCAAATTGTAACCGCAATGTAATAATCCCCGCAGAAAGTCCATTCGGAAATGCCGAGATCTACAGAAACTGTCTCCCCCTCGACCGTTTTTGTCGCCGATAGCAGTCGGATGAACTGCGAATTGATGGCAGCGGCCTTACGTCGCAGCCGCTATCGTTTCACGTTGGTGGGGTATGCGACCGACTCGGCCGGAGTGCGCGCGGCCTTGGGCGAGAATGAAGCCGACATTGCGATCATTGGCGCTCAGCTAAGAGACGGAGTCAGAGCCGGCTTCAATGTGGCGAGGGAAATGCGCGCTTCTCACCCCAAGACCGCCATCATCCTGATGCTCGATTCGATCCAGGAAAACGTGGTCGTCGAAGCCTTCCGAGCAGGAGCCAAAGGCATACTCTCCCGCGAGGAGCCGTTCGAGGTGCTATGCAAGTGCCTCCACGTGGTGGCCCAGGGGCAGGTCTGGGCCAATAGCAAGGAGCTGCATTTTGTAATGAATGCTCTGGTCCGGACCTCGTCTGTGGATAAAATCGGTGGACCAGGATCCAAAATGCAAACTGTGTTAACGACAAGAGAAGCAAGTGTCGTCAACCTCGTGGCCGCAGGCCTCACCAATCGTGATATTTCCCAGCAGCTCAATCTGAGTGAGCACACCGTCCGAAACTACCTATTTCGGATCTTCAACAAAGTAGGACTTTCCAGTCGGTTGGAGTTGGCTCTCTATGACATCAATCGGAGAGACAAAAATCAAAGGGATTGAGCAGATCGAGGTTTTCTGCCCCCCGAGCCGTGCATCACCTGCGCAGGGCCAGTGTCGATCCAACTTAGCTTACCTAGTAGGTGCTCCTCTGTCTCGCAGGGAGGGCAGGAGGGCGCGACATCTGAAACTCCGGCGTCTTACGCGAGGTGAGCAGCGCTTGTTGCAGGACAAACTAAGGGATCTAATTCTCTCCGTTCGCGTCCACCAGCGGTAGTCACCGAGCTCCAATACCGCGACTCGAAGCCCGCCAACTGAGTCACCCTCTTAAGCATCTCCGTTCATTTAGTGTTATTAGGTCGGAACTGTATTCGGGACACTCTTAGGCAGACCTCCTGGATATTGCACATCCAGCGCCAGCGCAACGAGAAAAAGTCAGTAAGGGCGCTAGGTACTAAAATACCTATCCCTCGATTAGGTATTTGTATCTCTTGGTGGAGGTGAGTTCAGGATGGTTTCCCCTGCCGAGCCTACTTATTCCTCACGGTAGTGACATTCCTTATCTTGTAGGTTCGCGCGGAAACATCTACCGTTCGCCAGTCCATCGCCCCTAGCCCAGGAGTTGGTGGTGCATTTGACAAACTTACCGAAGATTGCAAGGGCTACGATCCGGTACCCTCTGGAAACTCAGGTTGTGTTTTGGTGGGAAGACGAGAATGGGATCTTTCAGCAGAGCGAAGGCCACGGTCGGGACCTTAGTGATCGCGGCGTATTTGTTTTTGCCTCTTGTTGTCCTCCCGTCGGCACTGGTGTCGGACTCAGGATTTCTCTGGGAGGTTCGACCGATGCGCCCTCGGAACTGCGGATCGAGGTCGAAGGTCGGGTTCTTCGAGTCGAGCCATCCCGCTCAGGGGAAAGAAGTAGCGGGTTCGCGGTCTTACTGTTAAACGCGAGAGTTGCTGGAAGTGAACTTAGGAAGTACCCCTTTACCGATGCCGACTAAAGCGGTAAGGGGAACGGACATTTCCTGTAAGTCACAGGGCGAAGCTGTGTTGCAATGACCGAAATCAATACCAATGGCAGCAACCCAGTAACCCTCGAATGGTGGGCGGTCTACATTCGCCACCAGCACGAGAAAGCGGTCGCCGAGAACTTCTCGAGCAATGGCCTGGAGGTCTTTCTGCCTTTGTACAACGTCGTCCGGCAGTGGAAGGACCGAAAAAGGCAGCTCTCATTGCCGCTGTTCCCCGGCTACGTATTCTTGCGCGGCGAGCCCGGGCGACGCGTGCAGGTTCTTTCGACACCCGGAGTCCATTCCATCGTGACGATCGCCGGCCGACCCGCGCCCATTCCCGAGGTCGAGATCGAGGCGATTCGGAGGGCAGTCGAAAGCTCTCTTTGGCTCGAGCCCCATCCATTCCTTTGCCGCGGTGACCGGGTTCGAATCAAGTCCGGTGTGCTTGCCGGCATCGAAGGCATTCTGATTCGCAGGAAAGGCTCTTATCGGCTGATTTTATCGGCCGAGCTGCTTCAAAAGTCCGTCGCGGTAGAGGTTGACGCTTTGAGCGTCGAGCCTCTCGCTCGTCGAGAGGAGATGCTACCGCTCACAGCCTCTCTAATCCGGCCCCTTGTCCGTCAACAAGCTGCGGAGCGGCGAGGATCGGCAGGCCCAGGAAGAATCGAGGAGCAACTGCCATGATCATAAAAACTTTTCGGGCTTGCGCGATGATATTCCTATTGGTTGCGAGCTTGCATGCGGCTGCGGCTCAGGACAAGTCGGCGGCTGGCGGCCACCCGAGTGACGGGCAAACGCTTTCCGAACAAGATCGTTCGGTGATCCGGCCGGTTGCGGCGGAGCGATTTCCGCGCTACCTGCTTCGCGCCAGCGATGTGCTACAAATTACCTTCCCCATTTCCCCAGAATACGATCAGACCGTTACCGTCCAGCCCGACGGTTACATCAGTCTGCGGGGCGTAGGGGATCTATATATCGCAGGCAAGTCGCTCCCTGAATTGACGGAAGGGCTTCGGAAAGTTTACGAACCGTTTCTGCATCAGCCGGTCATCAACGTCGAGTTGAAAGACTTCGAAAAACCATACTTTATTGCCGGCGGCGAATTCGGCCACCCGGGCAAATACGAATTGCGTGGAGATACGACCGTCACCGAAGCGGTGGCCATTGCGGGCGGGTTCACCGACAAAGCCAAGCACTCCCAAGTCGTCCTTTTTCGGCGAGCTCCCGGTGGCTGGGCCGAAGCGAAGAGGCTCGACGTTAAGCAGATGCTCGCCAGCAGAGATCTGAGTGAAGACCCCCACCTCCGGCCGGGCGATTTGATCTACGTTCCCAAGAACACTTTGTCCAAAATCAAGCAATTCATTCCCAATACGGGGCTCGGGATGACGATGCCGTTTTGACAGCAATGCGCCAGAGGGAGACCCCCATGGAAGACATGCATCATCGAACTACGGATGCTCGACTGCCGCTCACGAAGCTGCACGATTGGGTGACGGTCGGACTGCGACATCGCCACTTGGTTGCTGTCTCGTTTGTGGGTGTTCTCTTGGGCGCAGGGGTGGGAGCCTTTCTGCTTCCGCCGCGCTACCAAACAAATATCAAGATTTTGGTTAAGCACGAGCGCCTGGACCCTCTCGTGTCCGCTGATGTTACCGGCCCTTTGCCGCAAAATCTCGAAGGTGTTTCGGAGACTGAGGTCAATTCGGAAGTTGAGTTGATCAAGAGTCACGATCTGTTGGAAAAGGTCGTCACAACGTGTGGACTGCAGACGATGGTGACCAACTTTTGGCCTTACCCTTCGCACGCCGGCAGAGATCCACAGAAAAAAATTGAGACGGCCGTGCGCAATCTGCAAGCCGCGCTGAAAGTGGAAGTGCTGCCCAAGACGAGTCTCATCTCCGTCACCTACAGCGCCGCGAGTCCGCAGCAAGCCGCCCAAGTACTCAACACCCTCGTCAATCTCTACATGGAAAAGCGCATGGCCGTGCACCAGCTCTCTGGAACCCTGGAGTTTTTCCAGCGGCAGACGCAGCAGTATGAACAGGGGTTGGCGCAAGCCGAATCCCGCCTGATCGAATTCCGCCAAAAACAAGGCGTGGTTGCGCCGGAACAAGAGAAGGTCGCAACCCTGGAAAAGCTTGCCGAATTCCGGGCGCAGCTGAAGCAGACACAGGCTTCCATCGCCGAAACGGAGCAGCGAACAAAATCCCTCGAGGCACAGGCGGGGACCCTCCCTGCCCGAATGACCACCGAGGCGCGTATCTCGGACAATCCGCAGCTCATGGGGCAATTGAAATTCACGTTATTGAATCTGGAACTTAAGCGGACGGAACTGCTGCAAAAGTTCGAGCCCACTTATCGGCTGGTAGAAGAGGTGGACACGGAACTCGAGCAGACGCGGGCTGCCATTCAGGCTGCCGAGAAATCTCAGCTCAAAGAAGAAACGACCGACCGCAATCCGACTTACGGGTGGGTGGACTCCGAACTGGCCAGAGCGCGGCCTGAACTGGCAGCTGAGCAGGCACGGGCCGAGGCGTTGTCGCAGACCCTACGCTCCTATGAGCAACAGGCAAGCGAACTGGACCAGAAGGGAGCGATCGAACAGGACTTGCTCCGGGACAAAAAAGCACAGGAAGAGAACTACCTCCTGTACCAGCGCAAGCAGGAAGAGGCACGAATATCCAATGCCTTGGATCGCAGTCGGATCGTCAACGTGGTGGTTGCCGAGGCTGCCGCGGTGCCCGTTTTTCCTTCCAGATCGCGCATATGGATTCTTCTAGCAGGTCTTTTCGCGGCAATTGTAGTCAGCGTAGCTGCTTTGGCGGTGGCGGAATACTTGAATCCATCGTTCAGGACTGCGGAAGACGTCCAAGAAAGTCTGGACGTGCCGGTATTAGCGTCTATTTTGACTCATGGCAACTAAGGACGGTGTATGTTTCTAGAATACTTCGGCCTGCGTGAACAACCGTTTGGGGTCACACCTGATCCCCGCTATCTCTATTTTGGGGCCATGCATCGCGAAGCACTGGCTTCGCTTTTCTACGGTATTGAAACCGGGTGTGGGTTCATGACCCTGATCGCTCCGCCGGGTATGGGCAAGACCACCTTGCTCCTCCACCTACTCGAGCGGTTGCGCAGATCGACACGCACCGTGTTTCTTTTCCAAACGCAGTGCGACTCCCGGGAATTCTTCCGCTATCTGCTGACAGACCTGGCGGTTGACGCCAACAACCTGGATATGGCGCAAATGCACGAGGCACTCAACTGCGTGTTGCTGAGCAACGCGCGTATGGGGCGACGCTTCGTGCTAATCATTGACGAGGCTCAAAACCTCAAGAGGACGGTGCTAGAGACGGTGCGTCTGCTGTCCGATTTCGAGACACCAGCGGCGAAGCTGATGCAGATCGTGCTCTCTGGCCAGCCACAGCTCGCCGACAGACTCTCCCATCCCGACCTGATGCAATTGCGCCAGCGCATCTCCATCGTGAGCCGGCTGAATCCCTTCTCACGCGTGGAAATGATGAACTACATCCATCACCGATTGAACGTGGCCGGCTATGCGGGCCCTCCACTGTTCAACTACGACGCGATTGACCAAATCTTGGCTCACAGTGATGGCGTTCCGCGAAACATAAATAACATCTGCTTCAACGCGCTCACGCTTTGCTACGCGAAGCGCCAAAAGCTGATCGACGGTTCCATCGTAAGCGAAGTCCTCGCGGACCTCGACATGCATTCGTTGATGGCGCTAAGCGAAGTCCCGGCCGTTGCGACTCAGGATTCCGCTCTTTCCGTTAATGGTTTGGAGCCAACGGATGAAGCAAGCTATCAGCACTTCCACTCCGCGGCGCACGCCGCCTGGGTAAAAGGTGTGGAAGACCGTGGGATACGGGAAGTTTCGAAAAGCGATCCTGTCCCCGTCCCCCCTGGCGGCGACAGCAACGCGGTCGTCGCGGTATCCGAAAGAGACTCATCTGAGTTAATGGGTGCGGAGTCGCCGCCTGGGCAGAAGTCCGTGACAGCAGAAGAGATCGTTGCGACGATTCTCGGCTCTCTGCCGGCTCGTCCGGCTGCCCGGCAGGTCCCGCAGATGCCCGATGGTCCAGAGATGCCGATAGAGAAAGCCCAAAATGCAGAGGAAGACTCCACTCAGGAATTATCTAGTCAAGTTGAGGCACAGACTGAGCAAGATTTTACTCCGCCTGCCGGGGTTGTTGCGAGCGCGACGACGACCAGCCCGGATCCCTCGGTTGTCTCGGCCGGCTGCACGGAGCCAATGTCAGCGGTCACTCACGATTCTTCTCTTGCTCCCGAGATAGCTAAAATTGAGATCCCCGAAGAGACTTCCGTTGTCACCCCATGGTTCAAAATAGCCCCGCAAGCAAGGCTTGAACCCCCGGCAAATGCTACAGTTCTGAACTTATTCCCAACAACCGCGCAATCAGGCACCGACAAGCTGAAGGCCCATGATTCCGAGCCCCGGCAGCAATGGAAATTCAGGAAATGGATCATTGCCTGCGTTGTCATGTTATTTGTGGCTGGAGTCAGCGGAGTTACCTTCGTTATCCACAAGTCGGTCGTTGAGGGCGTCTCAGACTCAACTCTAGCGACGGCGGCGGAAGCGAGTCAGACGTCGAATGCCGTTGTACACGCTGATGCCGGGAACGAAAATTTCAAAACGATCACCGCGACTTCGGTGAAAGACACCATACCGTCGTTTCGCATGCAGAGGCAGCAGCCCATTCTGAGCGTTACTGCTGATAAGTTTGGGGCCCAGAACGCCCTTCCAGCTTCGACACCCCCTGCAGCCGAGCCTCAAGCCGCTAACGCATCTTCTCTGGACGCGGCGCTAGTTTTCTCAGGCAAAAAAGTCAACGAGCCGCCCGATATCGTATCTTCCACTGTCGGTGTAGTCCTTCCTGCGCCTGTCCGGGGCCCAGACGGCAGGTTCTCGTTCGAAGGGCAAGTGAAACAACCCGAGTTGCTGTACCGCATACCGCCCGAGTACCCACCAGCTGCAAAACTAATGGCTATAGAAGGGGACGTGGTCGTCGACTGCGTGATCGAAAAGAGCGGCAACGTCTCCGATATGAAGATCGTTTCGGGTCCACAAATGCTGCGCCAGGCCGCTCTTGATGCGTTGAGCAGCTGGAAGTACAAGCCTTCTGAATTCGCTGGCCAGCCAATAGCGGTAAAGATGCAGGTCACGATCGGATTCCACTTGCCATGAGCCGAATGTTTGATTTATTGCGTCAAGCCCAGCGGGATGTGGCGCTTCTTCAGCGGTCAGCTGCGGCGACCGTGGCAACGAACAGCCGTAATTTTGAGCTCCTGCGCCAAGTGCAAAGAGACGAGCTGTTGTTCGAGGGTACGAAGTTTCCAGCGGTCGCCCCGTCCGAGCTGGCCGAGCCGCAAACGGGAAGTTACCATGGCAGTGAGTCTTTTAAACTTGTTCAGCGGCTGTTCCTGGCCGACCCAGCCCTGGCTCCAAGAGTTGTGGTTTTTTGTGCTGTCGAGCAGCCCAGTGAAGACAGCAGGACTTGCGCTCAAGCCGCCGAGCAGCTGGCCCACCACACACATGGTTCTTCCGTGTGCGTCATTGATGCAAACCTAGCCCGTCCTTCGTTGCACGCTCACTTCGACGTCGAGAACCAAGAAGGATTGGCCGGGGCGCTTCTCGGAACCCGCCCAGTGGTGGAATTCACGCGGTCACTTGGTCGGGGCAGTCTGCGGCTGATGTCCGCTGGCGTCCTCGCATCTGGAGTGGATGCTCGTGAGGTGCTAGCGTCGGTGCGGCTAACTGCCCGGATGTCTGAGCTGCGAGCGAGCTTCGACTATATATTGATCGATGCGCCGCCCGCTGCCCCCGACTTCGTGACGGCTCATTTGGCCGCGTTGGTCGACGGGGTCATCCTCATCGTTGAGCCGAGCTTTACCCCGAAGCAAGCGGCGCGCCATGCCAAAGATAATATCGAGGCCGCTGGCGGTCGCGTGCTTGGCGTCGTGTTGCACCGTCGTGCGTTGCCCTTCGGGCCCCGAACGGGCCAGTGCCAGAAAAGCTCGAAACCAGCCTAGAACTCGTAACCACGTCCCAGGAATTCTCTTTTCAGTCCGGGCTCCACAGAAAAGCCTAAGCATGATTATGAACCGTCGCCACATGCTATTGATTCTATTCAAGGTCTTCGATCTGGCACTCCTGGTCGGTTCATTCATCGCCGCCGCTGTCCCGAGATTAAGCGAGCTGGGGGCCACGTCACTCACCGATTTCCTGTCCATACGGGTCTCCGTTCGAAATTTCGTGCTCCTCTCGGGGCTGCTCTTGCTTTGGCATTCGCTGTTTTACTTTTTCGGTCTTTACGAATCCAGGCGATTTTCCAAACACCGTCGCGAAGCCATCGACGTCGCGAAAGCGACTTCGCTCGGAACAGTTATGCTGCTGGTCGTGGGCACCTTGTTCCATTTAAGCGTGATCCATCCAACGTTCCTCCTTGTGTTTTGGTTGGTCAGTACAGGCACCGCAGTACTGAGTCGCGAGACACTGCGGCTCCTGCTCAAGCAGATCCGACAGCATGGCCGCAACCTGCGCCACGTGCTGATCGTGGGCACCAATCCCCGTGCGATTGAGCTTGCAGTGGACTTGGAATCGAACTCAACGCTCGGGTATCGCGTCCTGGGTTTTGTCGATCGGGAGTGGGCGGGCATGGAAACGTTCCGCAAAGCCGGTTACAGGTGTATTTGCGACTTTAGAGATTTCCCCTCGGTCATCCGGAACAGCGTGGTAGACGAAGTGATGATTAGCCTGCCGATCAGTTCTCTCTATCGCGAGATATCGCGCATTGTGGCACTTTGCGAGGAGCAGGGTATTACTACCCACATGCTGTTCAGTCCTTTCGATCTAAAACAACCGCGCGCAAGGGGCGCAACTTCGGATTACGATTCCCTGATTACTCTGCGTCGGGGAACGATGCAGGGATGGGCATTGCTGGTCAAACGTGTCCTGGATACTCTGATTTCTCTGTTGTGCCTCATTTTGTTCGCGCCTATCCTCCTCTTGGCAGCGGCAGTGGTCAAATTAAGCTCTCCTGGTCCGATCTTTTTCGTTCAGAAGAGAGTGGGGCTGAACAAAAGACTGATCTCGGTCTACAAGTTCCGGACGATGGTGCTGAACGCGGAGCAAAAGCAGGCTGATTTGGAACATTTGAACGAAGTCGCTGGGCCGGTGTTCAAGATAAAGAACGATCCGCGCGTCACTCGCATCGGAAAGATTCTGAGGAAGACCAGCATTGACGAACTTCCGCAGCTCTTTAATGTCTTGAAAGGCGACATGAGCCTTGTAGGTCCAAGGCCGCTGCCCGTGCGGGATTATCGAGGGTTCAACCGGGACTGGCAGCGCCGTCGCTTCAGTATCCGCCCAGGGATTACTTGCCTATGGCAGATCAATGGACGGAGCTCTGTTTCCTTCGAGAGGTGGATGGAAATGGACTTGGAGTATATCGATCAGTGGTCTGTTTGGCTGGACTTGCAAATCCTCCTTCGAACCATTCCTGCGGTTCTGAAAGGGTCCGGCGCCGCATGAGGTTGGGCACCGAGACCGAATCACGTCCGCATCGGCGGCGCCTGGCTTTTTGCAGAGATGGGCACCCCTCCCATCTCCAATGGAACGCGCATTCAAAGCAGTGCGTCTGCTTGCCATTGTTGCTAGAAGGACGGCGCGAGGACGGATAGGGGCTCCGCAATGTCCGGCCCACCTCGCTACGCCCAGTAAGGGAGCTGGTGCGTGACTCCATCGGTTCAGGCGTCACCCCGAAAGCTTTCGACGGATCCAATGAACATTCAATCCTTCCCCCTGCAAGTTCTCGCGAACATCCAGCCCAGCGCGGGTGAGAAGTCGACGGGTGTTGCTGAAAGCAGCGTCGGGCTGCCGGTGGAGTCCAACGCGGCTACTTTCTTGAGAGTTCTCTTCGCTCTTCTAAATGAGAACGCGATTCTGTATTGCGCGTTGAAACCCCGGGAGGGGATGCTTGCTGATTGCACGGAGACGCTTGAGTTGGCCGTTCATCCCTCGCACCGCAAGGAATTGGCCCAGCTCTTCACTCGCCTGCCTCGAGAACGCTATCGACCCGTGCAGTGCCTTGGCCTGGACAACGATGCCGACCGCTTTTACTTTGCACTTCTTGACGGCTCCCTATGGAACTTTTTCCGCGTGGATGTCCTGTATCCGCGGGGGAATGCTTTGTTGGCTGCCGTCCAGGACGAGATATTTGTCCGGCGCCAGTGGCACGGAAACTATTGGATGGCGGCGCCCGCCGATGAGTTCTCCTACCGATTGGCAAAGACCATTCGGACAGGAGTAGTCACAACTCCCGAGGGAGAGAGCTTGAAGCTCTTGGTGATGCGTCTGGGTCGGGCAGGGGCAGAGGCAATCGCTGGCCCACTGTTTGGTTTTGGGGTCCAAACAGAGGTGGTCGCTGCGTGTGCTACGGGTTCATTGAACACGATAATGCACCAGCTAAGAAATCAGGTGTCGCTCAACAACCCACCGCACAAGAAATTAACTACCTCGCTAGAGGGGATCAGAAAGGGCTTGCGGTGGATACACAAGTGGTTCCATCCCACCGGATTGCTCATTACCATTCTTGGGCCTGATGGCGCAGGAAAAACCACCATTTCACAAGAGATCTTCGAGAGGCTCGGACCGGTGTTTGGGCCACGGAAAGTTCTCCTGTGGCGTCCGGAAGTCCTTCCGCGTTTATCGAAGAATCCTTCCCCGATTGACCCACCGCATAGCAAACCTCCCCATGGTGCGCTGGAATCTCTTGCTCGGGTCGTTGCCATTCTTGTTGATTACTGGGTGGGTCATTTCGTTTTGGTAAAGCCGCTGCTCTCTCGCTCCGCCTTAATCCTGTATGACCGCGACATCCATGACATTCTTGTTGATAGCCGCCGGTATCGCTATGGGGGGCCGACCTGGGTGCTGCCGTTGTTGACCAAAGTCCTGCCCCGAACGGAATCGCTCTTTCTAATCTTGGATGCAACCCCGGAAGTTATCCTTGAGCGCAAACAAGAGGTGGCTCCCGAAGAAGTGCGCCGCCAACTGGCTGCATATCGGCAACTGGCGGCAGAGCTTCCCGACTCGCATTTGATCCGGACGGATCGAGATCTCGAGGGCACCACATCTGAAGTGACTCAATCCATCGTGGACTACCTCGGCCGTCGCTACGAGCGTCGTTACGTTCTGAAGCACACCTTCAACGCCTTTCGAGAAAGCACAAAGCATTTGCGGGTCTGGGCGGCCACGGTGAGCGGGGCATCCGCTGACCTCTATGCGCAGAGTAGATCCTGGCTGCAGAAGGGCTTTCTGGCCGTACTCGATCAAGGACTCATTTCAGGATCCAATTTCCTTTTGGCCATTCTCCTCGCGCGCTGGCTTCGAGCCGAACAATATGGCGCCTACGCCCTGAGCTTCGCGATCTTTGTGTTGCTCTCGTTCATCCAACAAGGCCTGTTCCTGGAGCCCATGAGCGTCTTCGGCCCCTCGGTCTATCGAGACTCTCAGCGAGAGTACTTGGGAACACTGGTATGGCTCCAGGGAGCGCTGGCTGGGATTACGGTCGCCCTCGGGGCAGCTGCAGGGGCGATGTACCTCCGCGGCGACACCGGATTGTTACAGATGGCTCTGCTTGGAATGTTTTTCAGCGCACCATGTGTTTTGCTTTACTGGTTTGCCCGGCGAGCCTTCTATTTGCAGTTGCAGCCCGGGCGTGCCGTAGGCGGAGCGGTAATTTACTGCGCATTGCTCTTGACGGGTGTTTGGTTGCTTGTTCGCATCGGCCTTCTCTCCGCTTTCACCGCTTTTCTCGCCATGGGAATTGCCGCGCTTTTTACGAGCATCCGACAGCTACGGCAGGTGCGACCTATCCTGTTGACCAGGAAGAAAATTTCCGATGTGTGGGAAGTCAGCAAGCGTCATTGGCGCTACGGTCGCTGGGCAATGTTAAGCTCCCTGTTCATCTGGATCCCTTGGAACATCTACTATCCAGTGGTCGGTCACTTTTCCGGGCTGGCCGAAGTGGCGAGCCTCCGGGCCTTACTCAATCTGACGTTGCCTGTGACGCAGACGCTTTCCGCCTTCACTTTGCTCTTTCTTCCTCACGCCTCCCAGATCAGCGAACGCGAAAGCTGGGCCGGAGCGAAGGGGCAGGCGCGAAGGATCACGGCCTTTTTTACACTGGGAGCGGTCCTATTTTGGCTACCCGTCTGCTTATGCAGAGCGCCCCTTCTGCAGTACCTGTACGCGGGCCATTACTCTCAAGTAGCTCCACTGGTACCCTGGATCGGTCTCGCCTCCCTGCTGAGCGGCATGGCGCTTGGGCCGACAATCGCTTTTCGCGCCATGCGGTCGCCCGCGACTGTTTGCTTCATCTATCTAGTGTCTAGCGGAGTCACTCTGGTGCTCGGAATTCCCGCCACCTGGCTTTTTGGAATCCCAGGTGCCATCGCTTGCAATGTGCTTTCGAATGTTGCTGCAGTGGTCCTTGGGTGGGCGATGCTTGCCCGGCAGGGGCGCCCGGAAATGGGCTCTTGCCTGCGTGAGCAGGAGGCTGTGCCATGAGCGGCAGATGGGACCGTTCCCGGATCGGAGCGAAGACCAATCGCTTGCCGCCTCTGATGTCCATCCCTCGCAGAACTCTTGCGACGAGGAAGGGCGCGATCACAGTTATCGGTCTCTTCCTATCCATGCTGTTTGGTCTGATGGTCGCCGCCTACCCATCTTCGACGGGCATTGGCTTGGTGGCAGGGAGCGTGCTGTTGGTGCTTCTGATTCAAATCAACTGGATGAAGACGGAAGCCTGGCAAATCATTACGCTGGTGTCCCTTACCGGCTACGTGGTCTTGAACTACGGGTTCGAGAATCTGACCGTTCCACTTGGTCCCTTGCGCTTTCTCCCCGTCGGTGAGCTCTTGATGGGGGCGGCCTTGGCGCTGGCCGTTCTTCGTTACCGCGGGCCAGTGTTGCGCCGAGCCTTGCAAAACCCACCGGTCTTATGCATCTTGGCCTTGCTGTTGGTCGCACTCATTCACCTGGCAGTGGATCTCCCGGACCATGGGATGTATGCCTTGCGGGATAGCACTTTTTCCTTTGAGGCGCTTTTTCTCCTCCTCGGAATTCTATGGGCGGTCAAGGAGCGCAACATCGAGCTTCTGGCGAAATGGCTGCTGTTTCTTTTTGTTGTGACCACGATTTACAGCTACACCTTCCCGTTGGCGGAGCAGTTGCAAACTTGGTCGCCGACCTCGGGACCTTTTCATTCCGTCCCCCTTTTGGGGAACTATCAGGATATTGCAGTTTACCTGCTCGCAGGAGCTCTTTTCTGCGTCTGGGTGGCGCCGTCCGTCGTCAAGTGGCCAAGCTGGGCTCTAAGAACGATGGCCATCGCTCAATTGGCTGGGTTGGGGATTCTGCAGTCTCGGACCATGTATACGGGAATAGCACTCGTCCTTGTGCTCCTGGTATTTCTGCGGGAAACCAAACCAAGGTCGCAATTTCTCTCCACAATTGCGTGGACCTTGGGCGTAGTGGTGTTGGCAATGCTCCTTCTCTCGGCCGGGGGCTGGAAGGTACAGGGCCGGCTTGGGACGGTGGATTTGTCGAGCCTGACAAAGGAAGTGAAAAGCATTTGGCCATCCAGTGCTGAAAGCCTGGAGTTGGGTCACGAGTTAGACCGTGGCGCTTGGTACGGAGAGGTATGGGACAAGGCCTGGTCCAGCCCCAGGCACCTCCTCGTGGGCTTGGGATATGGACAGCCGCTCATTGATTTCATCGCAGACAATGGCCAGCCCATTCGTCAGCCGCACAATTCCACCCTGACCGTCTTTGGGCGCCTCGGTCTTGTGGGACTTTCTATTTGGTTGATTTTTGTTTTCCTGGTGCTGAAAAGACTTTGGAACGCCGTCCACGGAGCCAGAACGGTAGAAGGAGTCTCCTGCCCACTCCGTTTGTGGTTTCTTGCTTTCTCTCTTCTCGGTTTGTTGGACAGTATGGTGCAGCCGTATTTCGAGTTTTCCCACTCTGCGGTCCCCTTCTTTTTCCTCGTGGGCGTGGCTCTCGGAATGAATCCCAAAGTAGCTAGGGAGCGAACCGCTCCGGCTCTCGTCCGAACGCCCTTCTCTCTGCGCGCGGCACAACGAGATGGTCTGCGAATTTTGCCATGGTAAACCGAACCATCGTAGTAACCAGCTGGGACGACGGTGATCCGCAAGATCTCAAGATCGCCGAAAAGCTTCACGACGCCGGACTGGCGGCAACATTCTATGTCCCCATCTCCGGTCCGGATGGAAAGCCAACGCTTCTGCCCAAGGACCTGAGAATGCTAGTTTCCCTGGGGTTTGAAGTCGGCGCCCACACAATGACCCATGCCGTCCTATCGGCTTTACGGGGCCAACGGCTTTGGGCCGAGATCTTCGACTGCAAGAAGGTCTTGGAGCAAATCCTGGGGCAGGAAGTGCCGATGTTCTGTTATCCCTGCGGGCGGTACAACCCGAAGGTCCTCGAGATCGTGCGAAAGGCAGGCTATCGCGGTGCACGCACGACGCGCATGCTATGCCATCAAGGGTCTTTCAAAGCATTTGAAATGCCCACCACGCTCCAAGCTTATCCCCATGGTTCCTTCACGTATTACAAAAATCTCGGCAAGCGCCGCGACTTGTCTGGGCTCTACAGATATGTATTCGAGTTGCGTCGGCCGCGAAGATGGGTCGAGTTAGGCAAGAAGCTCTTCGACCAGGCCTTGCAAGAAGGCGGAATCTGGCACCTGTATGGCCATTCATGGGAGATCCAGAAACTCGGGCTTTGGAACGATCTGCAAGAGATACTGGATTATATTCGCGACCGGCCCGGCGTGATCTATGCCAGCAACAGCCAGACCTTGCAACTCATTCAGCAGGAAGCACAGCCTACGGAAGGGCCAAAGGTAGAATGAAAATCGCTCTGGTGCACAACACCTACCAGTGGCCTGGCGGTGAGGATGTGATCGTCAAACAGGAGCAGGACCTGTTGCGATCTGCCGGTCACCATGTCGTTGAGTACCGACGCAGCAACCATGAAATCGTGAATGGCACGCTGATTCGTCAGATTGCAATGGCCCAACAAGCCGTTTGGTCCAACGATACCTTTAAGGACTTTCGGGCCCTGCTGCAACGGGAAAAGCCCGATGTCGTGCACGTGCACAACACCTTCATCATGATTTCTCCTTCGATCTATTGGGCATGCGCGGAAGAAAACGTGCCTGTCGTTCAGACCCTGCACAATTTCAGACTTTTCTGTCCACCGAGCAACTTCCTTCGCGACGGCAAGATTTGCGAGGAATGTATAGAACACAGTCTGCTGCGAAGTGTGGCTTATGGCTGCTACCACGGTTCCCGGATCGCGACGGGAGCTGCTGCCCTGGTGTTGGCCACCCATCGTTTGGCAGGTACCTGGACGCACAAGATCGATCGCTATATTGCCGTCTCGCGGTTCGCGCGCAGGAAATTTGAGCAGGCCGGTCTTCCGTCGGAAAAGTTGGTCGTTAAACCCCATTTCGTCTATCCAGATCCCAGCCCACGCACGTGTCCCGGCGATTACGCCTTGTTTGTAGGTCGTTTCACATCGGAAAAGGGGCTCCCCACACTTCTGAATGCCTGGAAGACGATAAAGACTCCTGTTCCTTTGGTGATTGTTGGGGATGGCCCGTTGCGCGAATCTCTCGAAGCACAAGCAGCACAATCTAGCCATTCTCGCGTGATTTTTCGCGGGTACTTGTCTCGCGACGAGACTCTAGCCACCGTCAAAGGAGCGAAAATCCTGCTTTGTGCCAGCGAATGTTATGAACAGGGACCCGCGACGGTTCTGGAAGCGTACGCCTGCGGTGTTCCGGTCATTGCCCCGGCGCTTGGGCCCATGGATGAGGTTGTTGAGGATGGCCGCACGGGATTGCTCTTCCGAGCTGGGAACCCGGCGGATCTGGCAGAGAAGATCGCCTGGGCTCTCCGTCATGACGAGCAACTGAAAAGCATGGGGAGAAGTGCACGGTCGAAGTACGAAGCCGACTACAGCGGGGAAAAAAATTACAACAAACTGATGGAAATCTACGAGCACGTGATCTCCGGGCGCGGGCACGCGATCGAACCGCCCCTTCGGCTCGCTGAGACCCGTCATGCGCCGCGCGAGAGCGCTGCTGTCTAACGCCGCAACGACAGAGAATACCACCTTTGAAACACGCTCTGTTACAAGACCCATTCGTCCGAAGCGAAGTGCTCCCGACAAAAGGGGGATGCGCATGCACAACAGCATTGTCATGAGAAAACAACTACACATGCTGTCCGTGTTTATCTTGAATCCTGCAAACTCCGCGGAGCTAGTTGACTCCGTCTCGGACCTGGATGGGCCGCAATTCCACAGTTTTCTCTCGCTGCTCGATAAGCACCACGTCCTCCTGCGCGTCCTGGCGCCTCTGGCGGGAACAGCCACTGCAGCGGGGACTCATCGATTGGCAGAAAGAGCGCGGTCGGCAATCGCAGCAGAGTGCGAGCGCATCCGCGTGGCCGTGCAATATCTCGAAGCAATCTGTCGAGAACTCGAGGCCGTTGATTGCCCGGTCGTAGTGATTAAGACGTTGGAACACTGGCCGGACTTCGGGAGCGACCTAGACCTCTTCACCACGGGTGACGAGCGACGTGTGCTCGACCTCCTTCGGAAAAAGTTCCGGGCCCGCAGCACAACCCGCAGTTGGGGTGACTACTTGTCCCATAAGCGGAGCTTCAAGTTGCCTGGCCTCCAGATCACGGCGGAAGTGCACGTCAATAGGCTCGGACAGGCGGGCGAACACGTCCAATTGGCGAAACGGATCGTGACCCGTCGTCAGCCGATGCATGTAGACGGATACACGTTCCAGGTGCCAGCCCCCGAGGAACGCGTGATTGTAACCAGTCTCGAGCGCATGTACCGGCACCTCTACTTCCGCATTTGCGATATTGTAAATTTGGCAACGTTGATCCAGAGCGGAGTGCTGGCTTTCGGGGAATTGCAGACAGTGGCCGAGCGACATGGAATTTGGCCGGGTGTCGCGGCGTGCTTGAAAATTGTTTCCGACTACACCAGTTTCTACGGAGGCACTTCCTGGGCACTCCCTCCACAAGTTGAGTCCGCGGCACGCCTGGGGGCGGAAAAATTGTTCGAACGTGACGGCCTCTGGCATTTTCCAGTGGTGCCCCAAGGTGCCAGACTTTTCGCCTGGCAGCTCGCGCACGCTATCCGGCGTGGCGATCTAGCCGCAAGTGCGCGCCTCAGCCTTCTGCCACCACTCGCCTCCGTCGCCTCTCTGGCCTATGCGGTAACCGGAAATAGCGGACGGATTTGGTAGCTAGCGGTCTCAGTTGCGAGGACGCTCTGCTCGACTGAGGTTTCAGGGTTTTCGGTTTGGTTCGAAGCGGATAGACGTTCGGGTTCTTCCCAAAAGAAAAACGCCATGGGCGCCACAATGCTGGAAACTGGACAGAATGTTTCCCTGAGGGACTTATTCGCTCACAAATTGCGAATGTTTCGCCTCGTACGGCGAACGAACGGACTGTTCACAGCCATGTGCGAATTCGTCTATCAATGCTGCAAACCGCTGGTATACGGATACACGAAACTTTCCTGGTGGTGGTATCGGACGCGCGGCCGCACCACACTTTTGGTTCTTGGCAACCAGTTCTCCGTGCACCCCCAGGACAAGGGAGTTTCTATCGAGTTAGCGGTCTATCGCGTGCACGAGCCATGTACCAGCCGCCTGCTCACGCAATGCCTCCAACCCGGGATGACAGTCGTTGATATCGGTTGCAACATTGGTTATTACGCGTTGCTCGAAGCTCGGCGGGTCGGCCCAACAGGGAAGGTGATCGCCATCGAGCCAGAACCGGAAAACGCGCGGCTGTTCCTTCAGAACGTGCAAGCGAACGGCTATCGCAATGTTGTATTTCATCAGGTTGCGATCAGCGACCGCAACGGTACACTTCCTCTACGTGTATCGGATAAATCCAATAGGCACTCCCTGAATCCTGTGCCCTGGCCGACAACCGACATCCAAGTGACAGTTTCCACTTTGGACTCGCTGATTGCAAAGGACCCTCCAGAATCAGTGGACCTGGTCCGAATGGATCTAGAAGGTCACGAAGTGGTGGTCCTCCCAGGCATGCTGCATACGATCCAAAAATATAGCCCAAGATTGCTTGTCGAAATCCATCCAGACCTACTAGGAGCACAACGAGTTGTGCAGTGGTTAGGCACGTTGCGAGAATTCGGATACAGACCAGAGTGGCTCTTTGATCAGGAGCGGGATACGCCCTTGCGGTGGCGTTTCCTGAAGCCGGAAACCCCCACAATGGAGGAGCTTATTTCCGACCCCAGAATTCACTCTGAGCCCAAGAGGCCACTTATGGCGCTTTTTTCCAGAGACGCTGCGGTCCGCCCAGCCCTCTTGCGGAAGGATTTAGCAGTCGCATTGGGACAACCCCTGGCGTTGGCTGCTGAAAGTTCCCCCACAGTCTGCTTGGAATAGAAAAACGTTGCCAGTTTAGGACATCCCAGTCAGCCATTCCTTGCGAGAAGACCCAGCAAGGATTCCCTGGAGGAGAAAATGAGCGTCGCCGTGATCACCGGATCGGCGGGACTCGTCGGTTCCGAAGCTGTCGTCTATTTCGCCGATTTAGGAATGGACGTCATCGGAATCGACAATGGCATGCGCGCCGATTTCTTTGGTCCAGAAGCTTCCACCCAGTGGGTCCGCGATCGTCTTTGCGGCCAAGTCCCTCACTACATCCATCACGACGTCGACATCCGCAACTCCGACGCCATCTCAAAGATCTTCGCATGCTACCGACGCGACATCACCTTGATCATCCATGCCGCAGCTCAGCCCTCCCACGACTGGGCCGCGACAAATCCTCCGATGGACTTTGCCGTTAACGCCAACGGTACTTCCGTCCTGCTCGAAGCCACGCGCCAATTTGCTCCCGACGCTACCTTCATCTTCATGTCCACGAACAAAGTGTATGGCGACACGCCGAATCGGCTCCCTCTCGTCGAACTTGAGACTCGCTGGGACTTGGACCCTTCCCATCCGTACGCTGCGAGAGGCATTCCCGAATCCATGTCCATTGACCACACCATGCACAGCCTTTTCGGGGTCTCGAAGCTCGCAGCGGATCTGCTTGTCCAGGAATACGGACGGTACTTCGGTATGAAAACCGCTTGCTTTCGCGGCGGTTGTCTCACGGGACCGAACCACTCCGGCACGCAACTCCACGGGTTTCTCGCCTACCTGATGAAGTGCGCCGTTACGGGCACCCCTTACTCCATCTTTGGCTACAAGAAAAAACAGGTTCGCGACAACATTCACAGCGGCGATCTCATTCGCGCCTTCCACGAATTCTTCAAGAACCCTCGCGCTGGAGAGGTCTACAACATCGGCGGGGGCCGCCGCAGCAATTGTTCGATGCTCGAAGCCATCACCCTCTGTGAAAACATCACCGGCGAAGAACTCCGGTCCAGGTACGTCGAAGAGAATCGCCGCGGCGACCACATCTGGTGGATCAGCGACCTCGCGCATTTCGAGGAGCACTATCCCAACTGGGAGCCGCAATACGACGTACCTCGAATCCTAGGAGAAATTTACGAATGCAATCTCGAACGTTGGAGCGAAAAATGCTTGACGCCGGCAAACGAAATGTCCTCGGGATCATGATGAACATAGCTGACTACGAAGGTGTGGTCGATCTTGTTGTCCGTGCCGCTCGGGAGCGCAGGGGCACGGCAGTCTCCGCTTTGGCTGTTCACGGGTTGATGACCGGCGTTTTTGATGGCGAACAAAAATTCCGCCTCAACCATTTCGATTTGCTGGTGCCCGATGGTCAACCTGTCCGGTGGGTATTGAATTGGCTTTACGGCGCCGGCCTTTCCGATCGCGTCTACGGACCGAACTTGACACTCAAGGTTTGCGCCCGCGCCGCGACCGAGAGGCTCCCCGTCTATTTTTACGGCAGCACCGGAGAGGTACTTGCGTCGTTGCGGCCGAACCTCGAATTGAAGTTCCCTGGTCTGATCATCGCCGGGATGGAGCCTTCCCTGTTCCGCCGTCTGCGTCCCGAAGAAAAGATCGAGCTGGCCACTCGGATACGCGCCTCGGGAGCAGCCATCGCCTTCGTGGGACTGGGCTGCCCTCGCCAAGAAGCTTTTACGTACGAATTCCGTGATCACCTGCAGATGCCCCTTCTCGCTGTGGGCGCTGCGTTTCCGTTCTTGGCCGGGATCTGCCCCCAAGCTCCGCGGTGGATGCAAGATGCCGGCCTCGAGTGGCTCTTCCGTCTACGATCGGAGCCACGACGGCTCTGGCGCAGGTACCTGCTCCTGAATCCCGCCTATGTGTTCTTGGTCGCGATGCAGGCGCTTAGGGTGTGGAGCTTTTCCACCGACGGCCAGTCGCCGAATCACGAACTTCTCTACGGCTAGCTTCAAATGCTGGAGACACGCGAACAAGTCTGGCTAGAAGCCAACTGTTGCCTAATCCAGTTCGGCGAACCTAGGCCTGCTTATTTCGCAGCTGCCGGTTTTCAACCGGAAGAGTGGAAGATTCGAGCACGAGAAATCGGCACCCAAGAAAGAAATAGCTATGATCCGTGACCGCACTCGCCGGGTCCTGACAGTATCGCTCCTCCTGGCCATGGTAGGAGTGCTCGGGACTTATGTTCTGCTTCGGGGCGCCAGTACGTCTTTCATTGCGCCGAAAGTCGTAACGAGCACTGGGGCAACTCTCGCATCCGTGTCCGACGAAGTATCGCACTTGCCTGCCCCAGAAGAATCTGTCCCTCGACTTCCTCTCTCGAAGCCCAGCAAGCAGGAAAGTCTCTCGAGCCTAAACCGGCCCACCGTCAGTCTTGTATCTACTCGCGTTTCCAAAGCGCGCACAGATTCCTTTTTCAATTCAGGAGATCGCAATTCCAATCGCGATGCTCGAGGCGCGATCACCCACCTTGACTCAGCGGCAACCGATCTCGACTCTTTCAAGAGGCTTCTCCCCAACGGGTCGGCCAGCCTTCCTAGGGCCCAATCCTCCAGTGCGCCGCCCAATCCTCCCACGTCAAATTTGCCTGCCGACGGTACTACAGGGGTTTCCACTTCTCCAACTTTAAATGTCAATGTTACCGATCCCAATTCTCAGAACCTGACCGTCAATTTCTATGGCAAGGTCATTCCTTCAGGTACGCCAGGGCCGAACTTCTCGATCGTCGCGCTCCCCGATACGCAATACTATTCGGCCGGCCTGGAGGGCGGGACATTGGCGATGTTCAACTCGCAGACGCAGTGGATCGTCAACAACAGAGTTGGCCAGAACATTGCCTTCGTAATCGGATTGGGAGATATCGTCCAAGATGGAAACAACGGTGGAAACTATTCAGAGTGGATCAACGCGAATTCAGCCGTCAGTATCCTGGATGATCCTATCGCCACCGGACTTCCAGAAGGCATACCGTACAGTTTCGGCGTGGGTAATCATGACCAGGGACCCGCTGGAGATGGGTCACCGGACGACACAGCTGGATACAACCAATACTTTGGTTCTTCTCGCTACAGCGGCAAGTCCTATTACGGCGGCCATTATGGAACCGACAATGATAACCATTATGAACTGTTCAGCGCCGGCGGAATGGACTTCATTGTTATCAATATGGCATATGACGATCCAACCTACAACGGACCTGAACTCACCAGCATCCTGGCTTGGGCGAATGGCTTGCTCCAAACCTATAGTTCTCGACGCGCCATTGTGGTCAGCCACTATCTGATCAACTCCGGTTTTGATGCCTCATGGAGTAATCAGGGCCTGGCCACTTACAACGCGCTGCAGGGAAATCCAAATCTGTTTCTGATGCTCTGCGGGCACGTGAATCCTCCGGAAGGTCAGAGAGCGGATGTTTACAACGGAAATCGAGTATATACGTTCCTCTCGGACTATCAGGAGACCGGTTTCGGAGGTGATGGCTGGCTCAGGATTCTGACCTTTTCACCGACCACGAATGAGATTCAAGTCCAGACGTATTCCCCTTACATCGACCAGTACGAGACCACTTCGTCTGGCAACTTCACGATAAATTATGACATGCAAGGCACAGGCAACAACTTCACGCTGCTCGCTAGCAATTCAGGTGTTCTTTCCGGAAGCTCGACAGGTTATACCTGGCCGAGTCTTGCCCCAGGTTCAAATTATGAGTGGTATGTCACTGTGAGCAACTCCTCAGGTACAACAGTAGGTCCACTGTGGAGTTTCACGACCACTGGTGGCTCTCCTGTAACTCTATCTCCTTCGAGTCTGAGCTTCCCAAGTCAATTGATTAACACGCCCAGCGCGTCCCAGGCCGTCACAGTGAGCAACACGGGCAGCGCTCCCGTCAGCATCACCAGCATCGCTGCCAGCACGCAGTATGTACAAACAAACAACTGCCCCATCAGCCCGTCAACTCTGGCGGTGAATGAGAACTGCACGATCAACGTTACGTTTACACCCACGGCCGCTGGCACACAATCCGGAAGCATCACGATTACCGACAGTATGCCTGGAAGTCCACAGCAAGTTAGTCTGACCGGTACCGGTTCGTCGCCTGGGCCTCTGGTCAGCCTTTCGCCAGGCAGCTTAACGTTTGGGAGTCAAGTCCTCAATACCACGAGCGCGGCGCAGGCCATGACGCTGACAAACATTGGAACTGCGTCACTGAGCATTGCCAGCGTCGTCGGGAGCGGAGATTATGCACAGACCAACACCTGCGGGACTTCCGTCGGGGTGGGGGCCAACTGCATTATCAGCGTGACTTTTACCCCCACGGCCACCGGGACCCGGACCGGAACGATCACCATCACGGACAACGCTACGGGCAGCCCGCACATCATCAGCCTGACCGGTTCCGGTTCTGCCTTCCTTGCACCGGCTGTGACCCTGTCGGCCAGCAGTTTGACGTTTGCGGACCCCACACTCATCGTCGTACAGGACGCAAGTACCACGGGGGGAGGAAGTACCACGCTTTCGTTGGCGTTCGGCGGCAACGTAAAGCAAAACAACTTAATGGTGGTCGGTGTGAGCTCTTATGCAGGAAACACGTTTAGTTCTCCCGCCATCACGGACACTCTCGGAAGCAATTGGTTCCTAGCTGTTGCCGAGAATCCCGGAACGACTGGCTCGCCTTCTCAGTCCAATATCTATTATGCGGTTGTTCCTTCCACCGGGTTGAACACAGTGACTGTCCACGCGACAGGGACCAATAACCTGCACCTACACATCTACGAAATCTCGGGCTTGGTGACTTCCTCGGTACTAGATCGGACCGGCTCGAACTTTCAGCCCAGCGCCACAGCCGCAACAGTCTCGACCTCTGGACCCACGACCACTGCGAATGAGTACGTGTTCGCTTATGTCGGCCGGGACAACGGATCTGGCACCTGGATAGCGGGCAACGAGTTTGGAGATTCGCGATCATCTCCCAACATTGGATCAGCAACAGACGCTTTTTCCGAGGACCAAATCAGCTCCACCACTGGGACGCAGACTGCCACGGCAACCTCTTCCGCGACGGACGCTCTCACGTCAGTGATCGCCACGTTCATCGCCGCTGGCGGAGGCACAAGCGTGGGAACGACCAGCACGGTGCAGACGGTGAAGCTGAATAACATCGGGACTGCGTCGCTCAGCATTGCGAGTATTGTGGCCAGCGCGAACTACGCGCAGACGAACACCTGCGGCAGTTCCGTTGCGGCCGGCGCGAACTGCACCATCAGTGTCACGTTCACCCCCGCGGCCAACGGCACTCAGACCGGTACGATTACCATCACCGATAGCGCCTCAAACAGCCCGCAGATCATAAATTTGACTGGCACCGGGCTGGACGGACCAGCAGTGGTGACTGGCTTGTCGCCGACCTCAGGAGCTGCAGGAGCATCGGTGACGATCA
>Ga0181532_10000985_pt1 | contig 28492 bp, 23 predicted proteins | sample PEATcosm2014_Bin_33_FD_119768 | JGI IMG/M metagenome (GOLD analysis project Ga0181532, IMG submission 119768) | Peatland microbial communities from MTU Mesocosm Facility, Houghton, MI, USA - PEATcosm2014_Bin11_30_metaG | ecosystem: Environmental > Terrestrial > Soil > Wetlands > Peat | place...
CCGCGTCAGGGGCCGGCAAATCGCCTCTTTGCGCCTCTTGCGCCATTGACGCGGCGCTGCGACTCACGTCTGAGGCGGTGGGTAACATCCCCTCTTGCGCCGCTTCGAGGCACGATTTGAGGAACCGCTTATCGCGCTCCGCTTCTTCCGGCTTGGGACTCAGCCAAGCCACCTTGACGCAATTCCCTCCACATTGCCGGGCCAGGCGCACACCGGACTCCGCCACCTTGAGCACCTCGTCGGCCGTTCGTCCGTGGTCGGGGAACGCTGCAATGCCGATGCTTACCGTCACCTCGCGGAGGCGCAAGAGATCGTCCGCTTCCAGCGCCCCCCGCAACCTCTCCGCCAGAATCTCCGCCTGCAAGGTGTTAGCCCCGGGCATCAGTGTTGCGAACGCATCGACTCCGTACCGCCCCACGATATTTGACCGCCTTGATCGGCCGCTGAGCAGAGCGTCGACTGTCGCCAGCACTTTATCGCACTCCGCCCGCCCTCCACGGTCATTGAGCTGTTTGAACCTGTCGAGATCCAAGATCGCCACCGAGAAATGGCCCCCGGTAAAGGACGATCGGCGCCATTCACTCTCCAGCGACGCCAAGAAACGGTCTCGAGTGGTGACGCCCGACAGAGCAGCCGCAACGGATTCTTGTGTGGCATACCGCTCCGCGCGCGGCTGCTGAGTCGCGACGGTCGCCTTGGAGGCAGCGGGTGCTTCCGCGGAACTCTTCCGCGCGCTGAAAATATACGTGCTCCAAAAGTGGCCTGCCGACTGTTTCCAGGCCCCGATCGTGGCTCCGGCAAGCAAAGCAACTGAGCCGATGATCAGCCAATCAAACCAGGGCATAATTCTTCCCATTTCGGCGCTGGTGCCTTGACCCGCCAGCGCCATAACATCCCCAAATAAGGACACAATACCTCAAAACTAGGCGTTCTTGACTATTTTCTTGGTTCGGATTCAGACTTTTTTGATCTTCTCCGCACCTTGACGGTGCGAGCCCAATCCGGGAGCGCGGGCTTCCAACCCGCAGAGATGGGGCGGCAAGCGGGCTGGAAGCCCGCGCTCCCATGCCTACAGCGATTGCGGGTCGTTATCGAGGGATTGGGGCGTCCGAGTCCTTGGATTGACAAGTGGTTCCTTACCCGATACAGTCAAAAGAGACAGGTAGTTCAAGGGATCCGACTACAACTATTCACCAAGGAGGGTAGCATGTTGCGAAAAGTGTGTGGGGCATTGCTGTTCCTTGTGCTTACGGCTGCGGCGGGATTCGGCCAGCAGACTGGATATTTGGATGTGCTCGTCGCCAGAGTCAAGCCAGACAAACGAGCGGAATTCGACTCGATTACCAAGAAGATCGTGGAGGCGAATCGCCGCAACAACGGTGACAATTGGATTGCGCTCGAGCTCGATTACGGCGAGCAGAACACGGTGATTTTCAGCAGCTCGCGACAAACCTTCGGTGACGTCGAAAAGAGTTCCGCGATTTTCATGGGCGCGGTCGGCAAAGCCTACGGTGCGGCTGGAGCGGCGGCGCTGTTTCAGCAATTTACCAACACGCTGGAAAGTTCCCGAGGCGAGCTCCGCCAGCGGCGCTGGGATCTCTCCTATAACCCGCCTGCCGACCTAGCTGCCTACGCAGAGGTTATTGCCAAAGCACGCTGGCTTCGAACCGTCGTCGTCCGCGTGCGCCCAGGCCACGAAGCGGAGTTTGAAGCGGAGCTAAAAGAAATCAACGCCGCCGCGCAGAAAAGCAACATGGCCGGGATGCGTTGGACTTCGCAGGTCGTGGCTGGCGGGAGCCCGGGAACCTATCACATCTCCCGCCTCATGACCTCTCTGGACGAACTGGATCGCGCGCCTTCGATGCGGGCGATGCTGGGAGACGAGGGCCTGGAGAAATTTCAAAAGGTAAACGCCGACACAGTGGCGGGCGTGGAATACATTCTCTACCGCGTTGTGCCCGAACTCAGCAGCGTGCCGGACGCGGTCACGTCACTCGCGCCCGATTTCTGGAACCCCAAGCCTCAGCCATAAGAACCACAATTCCAGCCCCGAAGAGGTTGTTCTCACACGCCACGGAGAGGGCCGTTCATCGATTTTAGGAGGCGTGTTGCTCGAGGTCACTGAATCCGCTTACCCGGCACATTCCTGCCGTTCTGGTGGAGAACTAGGCTGACGGCGCGGCCAGTGCTGTCGGTTTCGAAGGTGATCTGAGCATCGACGACTTTTAGGAAAAACTCCAGCGCACTTTCCGGAAAGATCTGAAACTTGGGCTGGCCGGTGGCCTGAACGAAGAGCTTATCCTCCTCGCGTGTGACGGTGAGAATGAAATTCGGCGCAAGTTGATATTGGCCCACGTAGGCGTCGAACAGCTTCGGATCGACGACGATTTCCTTGTGCTGTTTTGGGGGTGGCATGAGAGGCGCGTGCGAGTCCAACAGGTGCATTCCAATGTCGTCGACGCCCGTCGCCGTAAAGGTGTTTGACAGCACGACGACTCCAACCCGCGTGCTGGGCACGAATCCGACGAACGACCGGTAGCCTCCTGTCCCGCCGTTGTGCCACACAATCTCGTAGCTCGAAGGCTTAACGATTAACCACCCGAGGCCGATCTCGCCCAGGCTGGCAGTCCCCGTCGGTCGGCGCACGGCGCGCATCGATGCCATGGCGGGGGCCAGTGGGGACTTGATGTAGCCGAGGTTCGCCGCGAGAAATGTCAGCAGATCGTTCGCGTCCGACCGCAGGGCGCCGCAACCGGCAAGTGCATCAAAATCCCAATTGGGCACGGCTTTCAGTTCGGCATTGTGCCCCACCGCCAGGCGCGCTTTCATTTCCGGCATCAGCGTGATCCCCGTGCTCTTCATCCCGAGCGGCCCGGCGATGCGCGTGTGCACCAGTTCCTCATAGCCCACGCCGGCGCGGCGGGCCAAGGCAAATCCCAAAAGTCCCGCCCCCAAATTGGAATACTCGAACTCCGAGCCGATATCGCGCGGCAGTTGATAGGTGGAAAGAAACTGGTAGAGCAGCTCCGCCGTGTAATCGACGTACGGGTTAGCCGGATCTTTGGGCTGGAGATTAGAAGGCAAACGCGGCAGGCCTGAGGTGTGCGAGGAAAGGTCCAGCAACGTAATCACGCGCCCGTGGCGTTCCGGCACCTTGACCTCGGCGGGGAGATACTTCGCCACCGGATCCGACAACGCAACTTCACCGCGTCGAATCATGTCGGCAAGGAGAAGCGACGTGAAGACCTTGGTCGTCGAGCCGATTTCGAAGACGGTCTCGCCGGTTAGCGGCCGCGCGTCGCCCTGATCGACAGCGCCGTACGTAACAATCCTGCGGCCTTGGGGCTCGATCACACCCACCACAATTCCCACTCCCTGGTGGAAATCGTCAATACGGTGGGCAAGGATCTTGCGAATCTCGGCGTCGGGCGGGACGGGCGAATCCGGAGCGGATTGCGCCGCCAAGCCGGACGCGATGAGGGTTGTTGCAAAGACGAGGGCCATGCCTCTTTGTATCACGGTCAGCCTCCATAGTCATGAAGCAGGATTATACGACGGTTCTAACGTAGCACAGGCACTCCTGCCTGTGCTCCAGGTTAGATCACTCCGCCAAGTACCGCAGCACAGGCGAGACTGGAGTGCCTGTGCAACATCTCGCACAGCGCGGCAAAGCCGCAGATTCTTCGCTTCGCTCAGAATGACATGTCATCCTGAGCGGAGCGAAGGATCTGCTTTTCGTCGGGCCCCGCGAGGAAAGTTCAGCCTTAGCAATACATTGACAATTCGTCTCTACCACACGCCGGGCCTTTGGGTTAGCCTTAGCTTGGTGTTGTGCGGGTCTGAACAGCTGCAGACGTCGGTGAGCAGCCCTGCACCACCCGTGGCCGTCGTATGCGATCTCTTCTAGCCCGAGCGCGACAAAACGGTGAAACGCATCCGTGGCTGATTGCCTTCACCGTCATGCTGGCGATTTTCATGGAAGTCCTGGACACCAGCGTGGCCAACGTGGCCTTGCCCCACATTGCCGGCAATCTCTCGGCCGGGGTTGATGAGAGCACCTGGGTTCTGACCTCCTACCTGGTGTCGAACGCCATTGTCTTGCCGCTCACCGGTTGGTTCTCCTCGATCTTCGGGCGCAAACGCTTCTACATGGTTTGCGTTACCATATTCACGTTGAGTTCCCTGCTCTGCGGCCTCGCCCCGAGCCTTCCCCTGCTCGTCATCTTCCGGATCATGCAGGGCGCGGGCGGGGGCGCATTACAGCCTATCTCACAGGCCATTCTGCTGGAGAGCTTCCCGAAGGAAAAGCGCGGCATGGCCATGGCGGTTTTCGGGATGGGCGTGGTCCTGGCGCCCATCATCGGCCCCACCCTGGGCGGCTGGATCACAGACAGCTACAGTTGGCGCTGGATTTTCCTCATTAACATTCCGGTGGGTTTCATCTCGCTCGTGCTGACGCTTTTTCTTATCTTCGATCCGCCCTACCTGGTGCGAAAGAGCTTTCGCGAGGGGGCCCGGATTGATTACATCGGCATTGGCCTGCTCAGCGTCGGATTGGGCTTCCTTCAGGTCGTCCTGGATAAAGGCGAGCGCGAAGACTGGTTCGGCTCGAACTTCATCATCGGGTGCGCGGTGGCGGCGGCGGTCGGATTGCTGGGCGCCTTCCTCTGGGAACTCAGCCAGAAAGATCCGGCGGTGGATTTCCACCTTCTCAAGGAACGTAATTTTCTTATCGCCACCATGACCATGTTCATGCTGGGAATCGTGCTTTACGGCAGTACCGCGCTATTGCCCATTTTTCTCCAAACCTTGCTGGGGTATACAGCGCTTTTGAGCGGACTGGTGCTTTCGCCGGGAGGAATCCTGGTGGTCATTCTGCTGCCGGTGGTGGGAAAGCTTTTGACGCACATCGAGTCGCGATGGCTGGTGGTGTTCGGGCTGGCAATCCTTTCGCTCTCGCTGTTTCACATGGCCTCCTTCAACCTCGAGGTGGATTTTCGCACCGCGATGACGGCGCGGATTTATCAGTCGGCGGGAATGGCTTTCCTCTTCGTGCCGATCAACGTGATGGCCTTCTACTTCATTCCCAAAGAGAAGATCAACAACGCGACCGGGATCATCAACCTGGCGCGCAATATCGGCGGAAGCGTGGGCATTGCCGGCGTGGTGACCATGCTGGCGCGGCGCACCCAGTACCACCAGGCGGTGCTGGTGAGCCATATGACCCCGCTCGATCCTGCCTACCGGGCGATGCTGGGCGGAGCCGGCCAGATGCTGGCGGCGGGAGGATCGGACCCCGTTCTGGCCGCTCACCAGGCCCAGGGCCTCGCCTACGGAGTGCTGATGCGCCACTCCACCATGCTGGCTTTTCTCGATGATTTCTGGTTGATGGCGGTGGTCATACTGGCCGTAATCCCTTTCATGTTTCTGATGAAGAAGGTCCAGCCGCATCGCGGGCCGGACAGCGCTCACTGAGAAGGGCAGTGGCTCGTGCTTAGTGCCTAGTGGCAAGCGCACAAACGCATACGGGTTCCGGACAAAGGCGACCCTGGAACAGAGATCCAGGCACTAGCCACTGCTTCTGAGGGCCTTGCCAATCCTTTGCGAGTGAGTTAACGTTGCGTGTGCAATGAAAAAAGCATGGGTCTTTTGGGTGGCGGACTATGCCGCCGGCATCGCTGCCGCGCTCATCGTTCTGCTTTTGTTATTGCTGATTGCGGGCTGGGTGAACGTTTTCGGCTCGCACGTCCTCCTGGGAATCTTGAGCACGGTTTTGGGTGCAATTGTCACCGCAATGCTGGTCCGCGCCGTCCCGTACGTTCGCAAACGTGCAGACGATCTGCGGCTGGAGGCCCCCGCTGATTCCCTGTCCGGATTGCTCCGGGAGCTGAGGGAGGCGCGCACGGAGCGCGAGTTGCGGGAGAAACGGAATAGCCGGAGAAGATAGCGTAATGAAGAAAGCATTCCGCGCAGGGTTCGTGTCTTTAGCGCTGGTTGGCTGGCTTGCGGCCCAACAGCCGGCGACGAATTCCGAACAGGCGACGGCTCCAAATCCCGCAGATAATATCAAGGTGCGGGTTGACCTGGTCAACGTCTTGTTGACGGTGACTAGTAAGAGGAACCACCTGGAGAACGGTCTGGCGAAGGAGGACTTCCGCGTTTTCGAGGACAGCAAGCCACAGTCGATCCGGTATTTCAGCCGCGAAACCGATCTTCCCTTGCGCATTGGCGTGCTGGTTGACACCAGCGCCAGCATTCGCGATCGGCTGCGATTCGAGCAAGAGGCCGCCATTGATTTCCTTGAAACCAGGCTGCGCCCCGGCAAAGACCTGGCCTTTGTGGAGGCCTTCGACGTGCAACCGCAGACGGTGCAGGACTACACCGGCGACATCGAGAAGCTCTCCACGGCAATTCGGAGTCTGATGGCCGGTGGCGTGACCACGCTGTTCGACGCCATTTATTCCTCCTGCCGGCAAAAGATGCTTGTCTTTCCGCCTCCGGAGCCCTATCTTCGCCGGGTGATGATCGTGATCAGCGACGGCGAGGATAACCAGAGCGAGCACACTCGCGAGGAGGCACTGGCGATGGCGCAACATGCTGAGGTGACTCTCTACGCGGTCAGCACCAGCGAACCCGGATTGCAGACGCACGGAGACAAGGTCTTGAAGCGCTTGGCCGAGCAGACGGGCGGCCGGGCCTTCTTCCCCTTCAAAGCCGATGAAACCGCCGCGGACTTCCGGGAGATCGCGCGTGAACTTCGCAGCCAGTACAGCTTGGCTTACGTCTCCACCAACCGGGCTCACGATGGCGCCTTCCGCAATATCACCATCGAGCCCGTGCAAAAAGGACTGCAAGTGCGCGCCAAGGCTGGGTATTTCGCACCCTCCGAGTAGCGCAACACACGAAATTCGAAAATCGAAAGTCGAAACTCGGCAAAAGCGGCTTTATTCCGCCATTTGGCGAGGTAAACTCGCCGCTACGATTTCAAACTGAGAGGCTGCCCTACGCTCGCTGAACTTCCCAAGGGACCCTGAGTTGGTGTATGGTGTGTTGTTCCCGGGAGAGAGCTCTGGCATCCCGGTTGCAGTTCGAAACTCTGGATTGGAGATTTCAGATTAGAGAATCCGCAGAAATCGAAGGAGAATACTTGCTATGCCACTAGTATCTATGCGTCAACTACTGGACGAAGCCGCGCGTGGCGGCTATGGAGTTGGCGCCTTTAACGTCAACAATATGGAGCAGATCCAGGCAATTATGGAGGCAGCTCGCGAAACCAAGTCGCCGGTAATCATACAGGCCAGCCGTGGAGCGCGCAGTTATTCCCAGGACCGATTCCTCTATCACCTAATGCTGGCGGCCGCCGAGCTTTACCCCGAGATTCCCACCGTATTGCACCTCGACCACGGTAACAGCGTGGACACGTGCAAATCGGCGATTGCCATGGGGTTCACAAGCGTCATGATGGACGGCTCGCTGATGCCGGACGGCAAGACGCCGTCAACCTTCGAGTATAACGTTTCGGCAACGCGTGAAGTTGTGGAGGCGGCGCATGCGAAGGGCGTCACCGTAGAAGGCGAGATCGGCTGCCTGGGCGGCATCGAGGACGGCCATGGCGCGGGCCTGGACGGGCTCAGCCACCTTACCGACCCGGATCAGGCTGTCGCGTTCGTCGAGCAGACCGGGCTGGATGCCTTGGCCATTGCCATCGGCACCAGCCACGGCGCCTATAAATTCTCCAAGAAGCCCACGGGAGAAACGCTCAAGATGGACCGCCTCATCGCAATCCACAAAAAGCTGCCCAACACGCACCTCGTCATGCACGGGTCGTCCAGCGTCCCCAAAGACTTGCAGGATATCATCAACCAGTACGGCGGCAAGCTGAAGCCAACCTGGGGCGTGCCCGTCGAGGAAATCCAGCTCGGCATCAAGAATGGCGTGCGCAAAATCAATGTGGATACGGATAACCGGCTGGCCATTACCGGCGCGATCCGCAAAGTCTTTTGGGAGAAGCCGGAAGAGTTCGATCCGCGCAGCTACCTGAAGCCCGCGCGTGAGGCGATGAAGAAGGTCGTGGCCTTGCGCATGACGCAATTCGGCCAGGCGGGCCACGCCGGCGACTATGCTCCCATCGCGCTTGAAGAAATGGCCAAGAGATATAAAGGGAACGGCGTGACAACGGCTGAGAGCGCCGCCTAGCGGCTAATATTTGGACGATCCGCAGCGCACACCTGCGTTGAAAAACCGTAGGGGTAGGGCTTGCCCTACCCGCTTGCCCCATCCATTCGCAACGAGGGGACGGCAAGCCGTCCCCCTACAAACAGGTGGAGGGCGGGAAGGGGGTGGTGGCTTGAGGCTCAACCACCCCTCACCCCTCCTAATGCAAGGAGGGGAATCACACCGCTACTCCACACACGCGCCGCCCCTCAAATTTACTGTTGCGGCGGCGCTGGTGGCTGTCCGCCCGGCGCGTGACCCTCCATGCGGCCGCGCCTGCGTTGTTGCATTTCATCGAACTGTTTCTTCTGGTCGTCGTTCAGTACGTCGCGAATCTTACCGTTGCTTTCCTCCATGATGCTCCTCATCTTACCCATCCTGTCTTCCCGGGACAGAGACGTGTCGGAATGGAGGCTTTCCATCTTCTTCTGACGGTCCTCCAGAATAGGCTTGATTGAAGTCTTCTGATCGTCAGTCAACTTCAGCGACTTGTCCAGTCTCTGAAGTTCCTCGTCCGGAGTCATGCGATGGCGCTGGCCCATTTGCCCACCCGGCGGCGGCCCAGCCTCTTGCGCGTTGGCACCCAACGCCACGCCCAAAACGAGCAATCCACTTGCTAGAACGGTCAGGAACCGTTTGTACATTTTGACTTCCTCCTCTCAGAAAGATCCCACATGGATTGATGACGTATTGTCGCCCTATAAGGTTGCACCTCCCCTCCGGACGCCCGCAATTCCTGACACCTTGAGCGTCTCGCAGTGGGGATTGAAAACGCAGCACTTGGCGAAGTTCCGCAGGCACAGCAACCCTGGTCAAAGATAAGCAATCTAAGGGACTTGATGCCGGCTGCGACGCCCACCGTACCCGCATCTCGCCTTGCCAGTTTGGCCGCCGGCCGGTGTGCCGGGAATGCGGCTGCGTGGCCTCTGCCGGCCTCGCCTCGTTCTCAAGTTACAGGGTGGCGGGGCTGGTCCAGATCGGAGAGCTCTTCTCGCTTTCGAGGAGACTGGGCGAGCAGTGGGCTGCCTTCGCAGACCGCGACGCCACAGCGCAATTGCAGGTTGGGGACGGACGATTGACGATGGACTGACGATGGGCGATTGGGCCTGTCATTCTGAGCGAAGCGAAGAATCTGCATTAGTTCGCCTCGAACCGAAACTTCAGATCCTTCGCTTCGCTCAGGATGACAGCAACTTTCCTCGCGGCGATGGTCTCGGCCGATCGACCATCGTCAATCTTTCTTCAGTAAAGCGCGCGCACCGGCCGAATGCGTCGTGCGCCGTCGATGTTGGGGCGGGGCTGGAGTTCGCTCCTTCAAAGAGCCCAGGCTCCAGAATGCGGGGTCCTCGACTCCCAGCTTCCACGCGGCAAAGCCTCGCAGGTGAAACTCCTCCATGAGGCCCAATTTAGCTTCCAGGCTCCGGCTATTCTCGTACCAGCCGGTATGCACGCCATCGGCATCGCTGTACTGAAACCAGGGCGCGCGCCAGCGTTCATCCCAAAGTCCGTCGAGGCTGAAATGGTCCATTCGATTCCGGGCGTCCGAGAAACTGAGGGTGTGAGCTGAGCTTGCGTCGCCGTTCGTTACCCATTCCCTGCCGTAAAAGGGGATACCGAGAAGCAACTTCTGGCGGGGAACTCGCTGCGTGGCGTACTCAAGCGCGGCCTTCACCCAATCGTAGCCTGCCACCGGCCCTGGGGGCGTGCCGTTGCTGTGGTGGTCGTAGGTCATCAGGGACATGAAATCAACTACCCGGCCGAGGGCGCGAAAGTCGTAGGGGGCGCCCCACTCGCCGCTGTGGAACTCACGCTTTGGATTACGATCGGGATAGACATCGGAAAAACGGGGGACCACGGCGATGCTGAGCAGGCGGCCTTCACTGTGCAGCCGAGCCGCCACACGCTGCACAAACCGGGTGTAGTAGGCCTTGTCCGCGGGAGCGATATACTCCAGGTCAAGCTGCCAGCCGACGAAGTCATAGCGCTCGGCAAGACGGGCCAGGTTAGTCACGGCTCGCTGCTGAGCCTTGACGCTGCGCAGCAGCGCCTTGGCCGCGCCGCGGTCAAAGCCCGGGTTGACGACCAGGGGCATCACCGCAACCCCGGCGCGCCTCGCAGCTTCAAGCACTGCGGGCGGGACTTCTCCCGCCACCGCGCCCCCCTCATCCACCGCAAACGATTGGGGAGCAACCAGGGTCATCTGGGCAAGATGCTCCTCGAGGGACTCGAGACCCACCGGGCCGGGCGCAAAGTAATACATCGCCAAAGGGCTGGCGCCCAACACCTGCCCTCGGGCTCTGACAAGCTCCGGGTCGAGCTTCACGGAAGGCTTCGCGGCAGGCTTGGCGGCGGCGCGCGATGGCCGGCTTGCTGCCAAGTTAGGCAATATCGCAACTATTAATATTATAATTACAGTAAAGCGGCTTGCAATCCATCGCATGTTAAGAATTCCCTATCCGTTGGGCACGGCGCCCGAGCCGTGAATCGTTCCAGGTCGTACGTGGCCAAACGAATTCTAACACAGTCCCGGACCGCCGTGTCCACCACTGAGACACCGAGGCACAGAGAGCTCAAAGCAAGTGCCCTTCTCAGTGCCTCAGTGCCTCTGTGGTTGATCTCCCCAACCGCCGTTTCCAGATGCTCCATACGAAGTACGCGGGAGCGCCGCTGCCGACCAGCGCCACGCTCCACACGGCGTCAGGCCACTGATGAAGCAAGGTGTTCGCCAGCACCACAACCGAGAGGCCCACAAAGATTGCAGGAACGATGGGGTATCCCCAGGTGCGGTAGGGGCGTTCGAGACCGGGTTCGCGGCGGCGCAAGATGAAGATCCCCGCGGTCACCAGGGCGTAAAAGAGGTACTCGGCGAAGATCACCTTGGTGAAGAGGCCCTCGTACTGGCCGGTCAGTGCGAAAAGGCCGGCGATGACGCTTTGGGCCGCAATGGCCGCCGCCGGGGTGCGAAAACGCGGATGCACGCCGGCCAGAAAATGCGGGAAAAGTCCGTCGCGCGCCTGGGCATAGGGAACGCGCGACCCCGAGAGGATGGAGCCGTTCAGCGCCGCAAAGCTCGAGATCATCACGCCCACCGCGATGAAAGCGCCCCCGGCCCTACCCATGAACTGCCGGGCGGTATCGGCGGCAACGGTGTTCGTAGATGCGATATGGTCAGGAGTCAAAACATAGAAGTAGGCAATGTTAACTAATACATAAACAGCGATCACCAGCAGCGTGCCCAGGATGAGGGCGATGGGCATGTTGCGCTGCGGGCGCTCGACCTCGCCGGCCACCATGCTCAGGTTGTTCCAGCCGTCGTAGGCCCACAGCGCGGCAACGGTGGCCGCGCCGAAGGTGGCAAGCAGGCCGCCCTGCGCCCCGATCTGCACGTGGGTGCGGAAGTGCCCGAACGAACCATGACCAAGCGCCAGGCCGAAGGCTATAATGATGAAAAGCACGAGCAGTTTGGCGGCCGTGAAGAAGGTCTGGGTACGCCCGCTGCGGCGCACTCCCAGAATGTTCAAGCCGGAAAGAAGCAGCACCAGAATCGCCGCGCCCACCTGCCCGCCGGTCAACTGCAACCGCAGCGAATGACCCGCGATTTGCAGTGGCGCTTCCCAGAGCACTTGTTTCAGGCCGGGGAAAAAGTACGCGAGGTACAGAAAGAAGCCGGCGGCGATGGTGGCAATCGATCCGCTCTTGGCGACTACAAACTGCGTCCAGCCGTAGAGGAAGCCTGCCGCCGGTCCATAGGCCCGGTGCATGTAAACGTATTCGCCGCCTGCCTGGGGAAGCGCCGCCCCCAGCTCCGCGTAACCCAGCGCTCCAAACAGGCTGAGGACTCCGGCCAGAACGTAGACGACGAGCACGAGCATGGGCGCGCCGAGTTGGCGGAGCATGATGCCGGGGACGACGAAAATGCCCCCTCCGATCATCGTCCCGGCCACAACCGATGTGGCGCCGTAGACGCTTAGCCCTTTGACGAGTTCTTGCCGCTTTTCCATCGATTGCCTTCAGCCCCAAAGGGGCACCCTAGCTCAGCCCAGGTCAACGGCCTGGGTCCATAAAGTCGTCCCCTCGGGGTTCGCAGAAGCCCTGAAAGGGCGTGATCGATTCCCTTCGTACCCATGCTCCCGTAAGGCTTATTTCGCCCTTTCAGGGCTTAACCCTGGTGCAGGACGGATGCGCGGACCCAGGCCGTTGGCCTGGGCTGTGCTGGTGCCGCCCCTTTGGGGCTCGGTGCTCTGAGGCCGCCGGTCCAGCGAAGGCTGCAGGATATCCCGGGCCCCTCGGGAGAGGGCTCTTGATTTATGGCGGCGGTCCTCTGTAGCCGACTTCTTATCGCTTGCCCGGCCCGACCTTGCCGCTGGGAAGCTTCTGTTCGTTTGCGCAATCTGCGCTGCTCTTGCTCCGTTCAGGCGCCGATTTGTGCTAGTTTGCGTGCAAAACGCGCATAATCTGCAGCATTCAAAAAGTTATATCCTTGATTTTCAAATACTTCTTGAGTTCGTTCCCACTGTTTTGTATTTCCTCGCGATCCTCCGGACTTCTCCCCTTCGGGCAAGTTTGAACCCTGCCGCATTCTCGCACCCCAAACCCCGGCCGGGACGCGAGTGGCGCCGAAAAGCTCGAATTCTGTCTTAAATGCGCGCATTGTACAACCAAATTGAGTTCGTTTTGAGTTCGTTTCGAAATTCTATTGTGTGTTTTCAATAACATACTGGCTTCGTTCGTACTATTTTTGTTTTTTTCTGACCACGGTTTTCCTGACTGCCGGGACTGTTGCGCTTTTCCTCACCGTCCGAAGACTGCTCGCGACATTGTGTCCGCAACATGACCACACCTATAGGCTAGCATACGACCTTGAGTTTGTCAAGTGGAAAATGCAAAAAAGTGAGCGGACTTTCCCGAAACTCCTCGCCCTACCGGGCCAGACCATGACGAGCAGCGTGACTACGACGAAATGTCATCCTGCGACGCGCCAGGGGCCGGAGAATCACAACAGCAGGTAGCGCGGGCCGCCGGTTTTGCGGTCCGCGTCTTTTTCCGTAGCTATGATCGTCCCCGTCCCGTATTCTATCGGGGTGTGGAAACTCCGGCGTCCTTTTCTTTCCGCTTTCTTTATCGTCGCGCGCCTGCTCAGGCAGTGTGAGAAATCCACCAAGCCTGATTTCGCCCTGTGAGCGGCTGTATGCGACCAGCTCCGTCAGATTTGCAGCGAGGGCAGTGTTCTGCTATACTTACGGGCGTAATATTTTGTCATAATGATTATCTTTGACTCGTCCACTCTGATTTTGATAGCCAGGATCGACATTCTCTCCCCGTTCCTGGCGGGTGCGGGGGCCGAGGTTGCCATTTCGACGGGAGTGGCGAGGGAATGCTGTGGCGTCAAGAGGACGCTCGATGCGTTGATGATTCAAAAGGCGCTGGATGAATCTCGAATTCGAGTGCTGGCGGTCAAGAATCACAAGCTCATTGCCAAGTTGCAAATCGATTTCAATATGGGCCAAGGAGAAGCGGAAGCTCTCGCCCTGGCCGTGAAGGAAAAGGCTCAGTTGCTGGGAATTGACGACAAGAACGGCATCAACGCGTCCAAGTTGCTCGGCATTCCGTTTACTACGGCAGTGGGCATTCTGGTTCGGAGTTGCGAAAAGGGCCTGCTCAATCGCCGCGATGCCTTGGCTAAGCTCGACGCGCTTGCCGAGTACGAGCGTTACAAGCCGTCGATCATCGAAGACGCGAGATGCAGAATGGAGCAGCGACGATGACCAAGACGATGAGCATCCGCATGGACGCGGAGAATTACGCGTTCCTTACCGAGATCAGTAAACAAGAACGTAGCGACCTGTCTAAGGCGGTGCGCGACATGGTGACCCGCGGCAGGGTCCTGCTGGCGGTGGAACGCTACAAGAAGGGCAACGACTCGCTCGGCAAAGCCGCGCATCTGGCGGGGCTTTCCGTGGGGCAGATGATGACCCTGCTGGCGGAATTCGGCGTGGAATGCAGGATCGAGAAGGACGACTATCTCCAAGGGCTAAAGAATCTAACCAACGCATGGTAACGGAAACCCTGTTAACAGGCCCGCCACCAGCGCCACCGCTATGACGCGAATCGCCGTCCGCTGGCTACCCAGCCCACAACGAACGTCACCACCGTCCCGATGGCGACGTACCATGTCCAGGCAATGGGCGTATAAGCCACTACAAAAACCATGACGGCCAGGGCCACGAGCGCGCCGGTCAAGGCGCCGCGGGCGGTGGCGCGCTTGGTCAGCACACCCAGCAGAAAGATTCCCAGCATGCTTCCGTACGGAACGCTGGCAATGGTGAGGGCTAATTCCATAACGCTGCGGTGAAGGAGTTGCGCAACCAGCGCAATGATCGTCAGCACGATGCCCCAGCCTAAGACCACGCCGCGTGAGACAGCCATGTAATGCTTCTCGTCCGCGTTGGGGCGAATGAACGGCTTATAAAAATCCATCACCGAGCTCGACGCCAGGGAATTTAGCGCGGCGCTGAGGTTGGCCATGCCCGCCGCGATGATGGCCGCGATCAGCAGGCCGGCAAGCCCGCGGGGCAACTGCGTCACCACAAAGGTGGGAAAGATCTGGTCCCCGCGTGCGAAGGGGTGCGGCGGCGGGAAATGCCGGTAGAAGGCGAAAAGGGTCACGCCTACCAGCAGGAAGAGTGTGAACTGAAGCAGGATGATCACCCCGCTCGCCAGCAGGGCCGTCTGGCTGTCGCGCTTCTTGCGCGCGGCCAGCAGGAGCTGCACGATCAACTGGTCCGTGCCATGACTGGCGGTATTCAGGAACGCTCCGCCCACCAGGCCCGACCAGAACAAGTAAGGCTCGTGCCAGTTGAAATGGAAGTTGAAGACGGCCAGCTTGTTGCCTTCGAGATGCGCGATGCGGCTCACCTCCGCCCAGCCGCCGGGGATGGCGTGCAAGGCCAGGACCAGCGCGACTACAGTCCCAGCGAGATAAATGAGAAGCTGGACGACTTCCGTCCAGATCACGGCCGTCAGCCCACCCTCAAACGTATAGAAAAGGGTCAACGCGGTAACGATGAGCAACGAGGCGACGACGCCGCTCTTCAATACAACTCCGATGACAATCGCGATGGCGAAGACGCGAACGCCTTCGGCCAGGGCGCGAGTGGTAAGGAATAGCCCGCTGGTAAACAGCTTAAGGACGCTGCCGAAGCGCTGTTGGATGAGCTGGTAGGCGGTGAACATCTCGCCCGCAAAGTAGCGGGGAATGAGCGCGAAGCTGACGACAACCCGGCCCACCAGGTAGCCAAAGACCAGTTGCAGGAAGCCGAGGTTGGTAGCGTAAGCGATGCCCGGTGTGCTGATGATGGTCAGTATGCTGGTTTCGGCGGTGACGACCGCAAAGGAAATTGCCCACCAGGGCAGGCGGCGCCCGCCGAGAAAATATTCGCGCAGAGTCGGCTGCTTTTTACGGAAAAGCGCACCGAAGATGGTGATGGCCGCAAGATAGGCGATCACCACCAGGAGGTCAGGCCAACTGATTGCCACGGAAGCTCCTCAGAAGAAGCTGTCAGCCGTCAGCTTTCAGCAAACAGGCTTCAGGGAACTTAACATACCAGTGACGAGTGAGGAGTGACAAGGGCGGGAGTCAGGAGACAGGATTCACGAGTCAGGATTCAGAAGACAGAAGTCCGCAACATTCAGTGCGGCATGTGCATCAGCATCACGCCGGTGCCATCCTCCTGTTTCCAACCCTGGGCCCGCAGCTTCTCGATTTTTGACGCGTTCCCCCAGATCAACTGCGCCACTTCGTAGAGGTCCCAGGGAGCCCACACAATGACCTGCGCCATTCGATAGCGAACTTCGGCAGACAGAGCCGCTCCTCCGGCACGAAGGATATCCGCGATGGTCGCCGCGCAATTCTGGTAGAGCATCTGGTAGTTGGAGGTCGCTTTGATTTCGTGCCACTTGGCACGCATTTTGTCCTCATCGAGACCTCCGAAATCGACCGTGCGGTCTGGAAGGCGGGGGTTCGCTGTTGTGCCCTCCGACTCGCAATCGGCCAGAAAGTTTTCATACCCACCGTGTGCCCATATCATCGCCTTCCCTCCGACTGGCCACCAACTCACATACTCGGCCTTTCCCAAACCTTCATTCAGACTAATGTCGAGGGACGCGTGACCAACATTGAGGCCTGGACGTTCAAGACTTACACGGCCAGAAGAGTCGGAGGACCACAGTCCCGTAGGGTGGGGATACCACACGTATACCTTGTTCACGGCTCTCCTCCTTAATTCTGAATTTCTATTTTGGGTTGCCCAGCCTTCTCACTATACATCAACCCGGTTCTGTTGACCAACAGGCACGAGGGCCGAACTACCTCTCGGCTTCTGAGCCCTCGGATGACAAGTCTCGGAAGACGGCGCGTCCCTTGCCATAGAGAATCATCCCCACCATTCCTTCCTTGAACTCGTCGTCCTCGAATTTGGTCACGGAGAGAGGAGGGAAAAGGATCTTGATGGCCGCTCCTCGGCACTGGACGGTGATTTTCTTTTGCGGTCCCGGCATCTGATCGCTGACGGGAACCTCCGTCCAGGACAGCAGATCCTGCGCGACCTCGTCAGTGTGGTACTTCTTGACCAATTTAAACGCGATGGCGCGAGATCCGGGAGTAGGCTCGCCCATGATCACGGCGTAGTATCCGCGCTCGTTGAGACGGAAAACCAGCCCGGCGGCCACGTTGTCCCCTGACTTCAACTCCACGCTGACCGAAGCATCGAGGTCTGCAAACCATGGCCCGTTGGCAACGAGCAAGCCTGCCGCGGCTCCGCTTTCGGCAGATCCAATGCCTCCGGAGGACCCCAGGAAGATTTCATCGGGCTGCTGCGTCACGCTGCTGATCAGGTACGCTCCGTCTGCGTAGTGAAGGCTCTTCCGGTTGGGCCAGCCGCTGGCTTTGTCGCGGAAGTCGTCGTGGTAGATCGTCAGCCCATTCTTGAGCGTAACTTTGGACTCGTACGGGTAGGGCCTGAGCTTCTCATTCTCACATCCGCCTGACGGTTCGGGCGAGTTTCCAGCCGCCGCCTCTTGCGGCCTGACGAAACCACGCCGCGTGCGGACCCTTGTGCCGGATTGTGCAACCTTCACCTTGATCTCGCGGAAGCCGCCCTTGGAAGCGCTCGGATAATAAGCAAGTGTATATTGCGTCCTGAGTTGATGAGCTACAGCATCGACGGCGTCCTCGAGTTTACCCGGTTTCGGGAAGAAGGCTTCAGCGCCCGATTCATTGGCCAGCCGTTTGAAGGCGCTCAGTGGGTTATCAATCTCCTGGTTGGTTACCAGAGCGATCTTTTCGGCATGGGCGCTTCGATACAAGTCGTATTCTGCCTTGCTGAAACAACCGAGAATCATGAACACTTGGGCCTGCGACGCCTGAACTACGGGGACGAGGTCCTCCAGGGAGCGATGGCTGTTCTGGTCTGCCCCGTCGGTCAGCACCAGCAACGCCCGCTTGTGGTGGCGGGCGCTCCGCATATAGCAGAGCGCTTGAGCTATTGCGTCGTACAAGCTGGTGCCATCCTTCGTTACCGTAGTTGCGGAGATCGCCGCAAGAATGCGCTGCGGGTCGCTGGTGAAGTCTACCACTCTCTCGACCTGGCGAGAGAACCGCAGGTAGAACACTTCATCGGCGGGGCGCATGGTGGCCAACAAGCGGGATAACGAAGCTTTGGCGAGGTCGAGTTTTCCCGTCGCCTCCATGCTTCCGCTCACATCCAGAAGAATCCCCAGGCTGACAGGCTCGTCCCCGGCGTCGAAGAACGCGATCTTTTGCGGAATACCGTTCTCGTCGATTGAGAACTGATCGGCACGTAGCCCGTGGATCTCGTTATCCTTGCGATCGGTCACCCGGACAGCAACCGAGAGCAAATCCACTTCCGTCCGGATGGTAGGTATGGAACCGGCAGCTTCCGGTTTCTGCGCTCCCAAGCGGAAGGGAGCAATCATGACGAACGCGAGAATGAGGGCGCCTCGATTCCTTTTGGGGTTGGCCATGAGAACCCTCCTTACCCGGATACCCGCTTGTGAACTTCAATGTATACCCAGCCTCCCGCGGATGCAATCGCCAACCGGCTTTTCAGAATTCGTAGCTTCGGGCGCGAACAAAAGGGCCAAGTCACGCGCGTCCCGCCCTGAGATTTGAGATTGGAAATTGCAGATTTCAGAGCTAGTATGGCGCCGGCGGGAATACACAGCGAGGTAATTGGTATTACATTAAGGAGAGGCCAGAAGACGCCGGCGGTCGTATAATAGCAGTTCTGACGTAGCAGCCTGCTGAATGAACAGATGAAGGTGTCATCCTGAGGAGTCCCGATCTGATCGGGACGACGAAGGATCTCCGCAGTTGGTTGAATCGGCAACTACCGAGATTCTTTGCTTGGCCCTCTCGAAAGCCTGTCATTCTGAGCGAAGCGAAGAATCTGCATTAGTTCGCGTCGGACCGGAACTGCAGATTCTTCGCTTCGCACAGTAATGACAGCTCGCGGGTGTTTTTTCATCGGCCTGCCAGGCAGAAAGCCTAGCAAAGCTGGAGATCGACTTGTTCTTTCGTTCCAAGGTCCGCGTGGAGGACTTCGAAGCGGCGGCGATGGTGCATTTCCCTGCCCTTTACCGGACGGCGCGTCTGCTGGCCCAGGAGACCGCGGAGGCGGAGGACCTGGTGCAGGAGGTTTATCTGGAGGCGTGGAAGTCGTTTCACCGCTTCGAGACGGGAACGAACTGCCGCGCCTGGCTCTTTAAAATCCTTTTTCATCGCCTGCATCATTTTCGGCGGCGTTGGGCAAAGGCGGCCAAGGTGGAGGCGTTTGAAAAGCCCGAGGACCAGGAGAGCGTGGCGGCGGAGCCTGCGGTGCCGCAGGAAATCCATGACGAAGACGTGTTGGGGGCGCTCCAGAAAGTGCCGGCCGATTTCCGGGAAGTCGTGCTGCTGGCGGACGTGCAGGAGTTCTCTTATAGGGAGATCGCCGATACGCTGAAGCTGCCCCTGGGCACGGTGATGTCGCGCCTGAGCCGAGGCAGAAAACTGTTGCGGGGAGAGTTGGCCGAAGTAGCAAGCACCTACGGAATCAAGCCGGCGAAGGACCAGGCGAGTACGGGTGAATCCGCATGAACGTCCTCACATTCGACTCGAGGCAATGCGAACGGATACGCCGCCACCTCGACGCGTATCTGAGCAACGAACTCCTGGTGGAAACGACTAGCGAGATTCTGCGGCACTTGGAGACGTGTGAGGGCTGCACGCGGGAATTGGACACCCGCACCCGGGTGCGCGACTTTGTGCGCCGCGCGGCCGCAAGCCTGACGCCGCCCGAAGAACTTCGCCTGACTATTCAGCGTCGGCTGCGGGAAACCCAACCAGGTTTGTGGGGAGGATCTCGCGAGCTGAACTGGGCTTTGGCGTTGGCGGGGATAGTGGTCATCGTGCTGGGAGGCCTGGTGACGCATGAATGGGTGCGCGTGGTGCGGGGCAGGAGAATCGTGGCCGGCGTGCTTGCCCTGGGCGTTTCGGACCATGTCCAGTGCGCCATCAAAGGGCACAACTACCCGGAGGTCGCCAACCCGCCGGAAGTGCTGCGCCAGAAACTCGGGCCACAATACGCCGGACTCCTCGATGTCGTGCACCAGAACCTCCCCGGGTTCGAAATCCTCGAAGCCCATATCTGCTCGATTCCAGGAAGCTCGCGGAAGTACGTGCATTTCATTACGCGCGGCCGCGGCACGATTCTCTCCGTAATCTTGACCAAGAACGACGGCGCCAAACTGCCCGGCGGAGGCGAGTTCCGATCCGCGGCGGCAGGCCATGTCAGTCTTTATCAGGCCCATCAGCAGGGCATGAACGTGGCAGGGTTCGAGTCCCGAGGATACTTGGGGTTTGTGGTCTCTGACCTCGACACGAACACGACCTTGCAGATTGCCGATCAGCTCGTCCCCCCCTTGAATGCCGCGTTGCAGCTAGCCGGTTAATCGCTGTGAATTAATCCATGGACCGAGAAACCGGTTTCACGCAAAGCCGCAAAGCACGCAAAGTTCGCAAAGAAAACCAAGGATTTCTGCTTCGCGCTTCTTTGCGCCTTCGTCCGTCGGCCGACGGATGAGCTGTTTTGATTCTTTCACACCTTCAACCCGTCGGGACGTAGGTGCCAGCCAGGATTGTGGGATTTTTTCTGCAACCGGGAATAGAACCGAACCCGAATGGTATTTCCAGAGTGTGGAAGGAGCTGCTTGCGAATTGAGCGGCTCCACCGGTCAAACAGGGCTTTTCAAAAACCAAAGCAAAGGAGATGGTTACAGTGAAAATCAATCTGTGTCGCGCCGGCAGCGCGCTGGCGGCGGTACTTCTCGCGACCGCCTGGGCGGCGGCGGGCGAGTTCGGGCGAGGCGTGTACGTGCTGACGAGCACGAATAGTCCCAGCGGAAACGATGTCGTCGTTTTCGAGCTCACTACTGGGGGGACGCCATCGCTAAACATGGTGAATATGTTGCCGACAGGTGGTAACGGCGGAGCCAGCACCAACGCTGGCATTCTACAGTTCAGCTTTGATTCAGGGGCGGTAGCCAATTACGGGTCAAACACCGTCACCCAATTGGTGCGGGAGGGCAACTTCATCGGCGTTGGGCAGACCATCAACCTGGCGTCTGGCTGCATGAAACCCGATTCCGTAGCACTCTCCAAGGACCAGCTTTTCGTGGTCGGGGCCACTTGCGCGGAGACTCATTTCTGGCCAAGCGGCCAAGCGGATGGGCCGGTGGTTAGCCTGAGCGATCCTTCCGCGGCGCAAATCGCGGTGGGCAACACTTGGGCGGCCGTCACCATGTCCTCAGGGTCGCTCCTTCAACTGCCGCTCACGCGGCGTGGGACGCTCAGCGGGACCAGCACGTCAATACCGCTTTACAGCTATGCGGACTCCGTCCCACTCGGGGAAGCGTTTTGGGGAGACATACTGGGCTTCACCCCCGCTCACAGCGAGGAGAACTTTGCCATCGTGAACAATGGGGTTGAATACCCCATACCCGGAACGCCCTTTTCCAGCGGCCAAGCCCCCTGCTGGGTGGCTAAAGGAGCGGGGAACATCTGGTATACGGGCAATTCCCCAGCGGCGGCTATCTCGATATTCTTCAGCGACGGCCAAGGCGGGGCCTTCTACAAGTCGGTACCCTTGCCTGGATCGCCGACTGACATCACGGTTTCGCCCGACGGCAAATGGCTGGCAGTTATTTACAGTGCCGACGGTGAAGCCTATGTGGCTGTCTACTCGATCGACAGTTATGGCGATCTGACGGCCGTGGCAACTTCAAGCTCGGTGGGCGTTGCTGCATTCAACGGAGTGGCATTCAGCGAATAGGCTCTACGGGGTCGGGTCAACCTGCTCACAGCCTCAGGACGGCCCTTTTGGCCGCCCTGAGGCTTGCGCCCCGCGAAAGCGGGGCGCCGCCTGTGCCCCACCTGATCCGGGCTTCTCCCCTGAAAGTCATCCCGGCCAGCTATTGTACGGGCACGCCATGGCGTACCCGTACGTGAGGCCCTCCCAAGAAATCGCTCTTGACCGTAGCAATCCATCCGAAAAATGCTATGATAGGGACGTCAGGGGGAGGTTACTTCTCTCCTGTCCCAGCATCCAAGTGAATACACGACAAAAGTCCAGGAGCGGGTGAGGGGAAGGTAAGATTTCGCTTGAATTGTTCCTCAATCCTTGATATTGAATTGCGACATCTCTTAGGATTCGATTCGTGCATCAAACATCCAGGGTGTGCGCGCACCCTTGAGTTTGACTAAGGAAACGAGATGAAGCGCGCCCGGACTCTCAATGGAGTCACAACCCAAACACTGAGGTAGCTTCCCCATGAGGAAATCAACCGCATTTTGGAGCTTCACCCTGCTCGCCAGCCTTCTGGTGTCGGCAGCTTTGGCGCAAGCAGCGGTCCGAGTGCAGAACGTCGAGGGGCGAATATTTACTCGGCAATTGAACGCACCTCCCCAAGCAGCAAAGGCCCCGAGCTGGAAGAGCCGGGACGAATACGACGCGTTCATGGCCATGGCGAACGAAAAGGATCCCAACAAGAAGATCCAACTGGCCGAGGCGTTCCTCACGAAATATGCCAACTCCGATTTCAAGGACAGCGCATACCTTGTAGAGATGCAGACTTATCAGCAACTCACCCCCCCCCAGCCGGACAAGGCGGTCGATGCAGCCCACAAGGCCCTGCAGGCCAACCCCGATAGTCTTGACGCCTTGAAGTTCTTGTGCTTCGTGTTTCCTTTTACGTACAAGGGCGATGCGCCTGACCATGACGCGAAGCTGGCTGAGGCGGAGACCGAGGCGAAACATGGACTCGAGGTAGTACAGAAGCTCCAAAAGCCCGACAAGGTTCCGGAAGACCAGTTCAACCAAGCCGTTAAAGGCCTGCGGGATATCTTCAACGGGACCATCGGGTTTGTCGACCTGCAACGCAAAGACTACGCAGGCGCCATCACCGCCGATAAGGCCGCCGCGGAAGATAACCCCAGCGACGAATACGTTTTCTACCGCATGGGCCTGGCCTACCTGTATTCGAATCCTCACGATTACGATAATGGAATCTGGTACCTTGCTCGCGCCGTCGCCTTGGCGCAGGCAGCGAAAGACACGAATGCCGCCGAGTTTGAGAACTACCTCAAGAAGACGTATATCGGCTACCACGGCAATGACCAAGGGTTGCAAGACATTGAGACCCAGGCCGCGACTTCCCCGAACCCGACCAGCGGATTTAAAGTAGCCGCCATGGAGGCGCCGAAGAAGACTGGAAACCCGTTGATCGACCAGTTCAACGACATGACCTACCCTCTGAAATTCGGGGGAGAGACCGCGCAAAAGCAGTGGGACGCGCTTAAAGGCCAACCGCTGGAGTATGGCGGCAGCGTGGATAGCGTGGAAAAAGGCACCGATCCCGGCACTTATCTGGTGCGAATCGATGTCCTTGACCAGTCAAAGGCTACGCCGGGCGTCTATGATATCGAGTTGAAGGATGCGAAGCAGCCCAACGTTAAGAACCTTCAGCCGGGCGACCTGATCCGGTTCAAGGGGACGATGGATGCCTATACGGCCACGCCCAATTTGTACATCAGCGTGGTGGGCGAAGTCACGGACCCCAATCCGCTGCCGGATCAACCTCCGGCTAAAGAGAAGACTACCCACCACAAAACTACAAAGAAACCTACGACCTAGGGCACAATTCTCCTGCCGAAAGAGCCAGCGCCAAGCCACGAGGCTTGGCGCTGCGCTCCTGAATCTTCCCGCAAATCGTCAACGAAGGTAGTGTTCAAGAGCTTCTTCCCACTTGCCCTGTGCGGTGAGAATCAGCTCGATGGTCTCGCGCACGGCGCCGAAGCCGCCGGGTTGTTTGGTCATATAGTGAACGTAGCGGGACAAAACCTTGTGGCTATCGGCCACTCCCACGGCCAGCCCCACGCGCGTCAACAATGGCAGGTCCACGATATCGTCGCCCATGTAGCACACTTCCTCATCTTCCAGGCGCGCCTCGCGGAGGACCTCCTGATAGGGCTCGAGCTTTTCCCGCGCATTCTGCTTCAGGTAGTGAATCCCCAGCTCCTTGGCCCGGTACTCGATGACAGGTGAATGACGGCCCGTAATGAAACCCGTCTTCAGCCCCGATCGGTGCGCAATGCGAAAGCCCAGCCCGTCGCGAGAATGAAATCCCTTGGTTTCGACAAGCCTGCCGCCTGCGCCGGGAACGAAGAAGAAGCGCCCGTCGGTCAGAACGCCGTCCACATCCAGGAGAAGGAGTTTGATTTTGCGCGCCCGCGCGTAGAGCTGTTTGGTGGTCAAAGGCATGTTGGTCCTTAATTATTTGGAGTCTAAGAAAATGACACCCCGAGGGAGACTGAACGCCTTCGAGCGATGACTTAAGAGGACCTTCTCGAGATCTTCAAACACTTTCGATACGCAGACCTTCGATGTTTTCGAACTCGTTCATTGCCGTGAAGCCAATGAATAGCCCAGTCGGTGTCGACGACGTAGGCGGGCGTCATAGCCTTGGCTCCTCCCGTGTATCGATCAACCGGTCTTCGTAAATATCACGGATGAGTTTTTCGGCATCAATTAGGCCTTTCCAACTTCCCGCAGAGCGGAGAAAAGCCTCGTCGTCGGGGTCTTGCACAATCTTGAGGACCGTGATTAAGACTTCCTTCCCCTCCGGCAGGTCGGTTCGTTCGAGGGGCTCGAAGACCCCTCCCTTTACGCGCGCTCGGATCGTGGCGCCCATGGCATCCTCCTTCGCTCTCCTAAAGATACCACCGATTGAGCATGTCGCGGCGGCCGTAGTTGCCGTCCACCCGGAGCCGGGCAAAAACGAGAGTCGCCGTCACGATATTAAAACATCTGCGTGGTCCAGAGGTCGTGGATGTGAACGACGCCCTCCAGCTTGCCCTCTTCGTCCACGACCAGCAGGGAGGTGATTTTCCGGGCCTCCATGAGATTGAGGGCTTTGGTGGCCAATTCCTGCCTGCCGATGGTCACGGGATTTCGCGTCATGGCATCAGCCGCTTTCAGGTCCAAAGCGCGATTCCCTTCCCGCTCTAAGAATCGGCGCAGGTCGCCGTCGGAGACGATTCCCAGCAGGCGGTTCAACTCGCCGGTCACCGTAGCGAGCCCCAGGCCCTTCTTGCTCATTTCATAAATCACGTCGGGCATGGGCGTGAGAGGCCCGACGCGCGGAATCTGATCCCCGGTGTGCATGACGCCCTCGACGCGGCGCAACTTGAAGCCTAGCTCCCCGCCCGGATGGAGCGCAGCGTAGTCCGCTTCGGCGAAGCCGCGCTTCTCGAGCAGGGCCATGGCCAGGGCATCGCCCATCGCCAGCATAGCCGTGGTCGAGGCGGTCGGAGCAAGGCCGAGCGGGCAGGCCTCCTGCCGAATTCCCACATCGAGCACAGCGTCACTGGCCAGCGCCAAGGTGGAGTTCCGATTGCCCGTGAGGGAGATGAGTGGGATGGCCAAACGTTTGACAGTATCCAGCAACTGAAGCAGTTCCGCGGTTTCGCCGCTGTAGGAGAGCGCCACCAGAACATCGTGGCGCACCAGCCGTCCCAGGTCGCCGTGCAAGGCTTCGGAAGGATGAAGGAAAAACGAGGGCGTGCCGGTGCTCGAGAGGGTGGCGGAAATCTTCTGGCCGATCAGGCCGGACTTCCCCAAACCAGCGACCACGACTCTCCCACGGCAGACATAGAGAATCTCCACGGCCCGCACAAAATTCTCGTCGAGGCGCTCCACCAGTTCGCTCAAGGTCTTCGCCTCGATTTCCAAAACCCGGCGCGCCGTTTCCAGGCTCATCTCAATCCACGCTCTTGTCACATCCGCGCTTCGATTCGGTTGACCACGGTCTTCAGCGCCTTGATTCGCGCCCACCATTTCCAGTTGCCCTCGATGATGGTCCACGGTGCGTAATCCGTATCCGTCTTCGCGAACATATCTTCCAGCGCCTGGATGTACTGGTCCCACTTCTTGCGGTTGCGCCAATCCTCTTCGGTCAATTTCCATTTCTTCCAGGGATCCTCTTCGCGCTTTTTGAAACGGTCGAGCTGTTCTTTCTTGGAGATGTGAATCCAGAACTTCACCAGCACCATGCCGTCGTCCGTCAGCGTTCGCTCGAACTCGTTGATTTCCCTGTATGCGCGATGCCAATCCTCTTTCTGGGCAAATTTCTCTACGCGCTCCACCAGCACGCGGCCATACCACGTGCGGTCGAAAATGCTGATGCGGCCGCGCGCCGGGAGCCGCGTCCAGAAACGCCAGAGCCAATGATGGGACAGTTCCTCGGCAGTGGGCGCAGCGATGGCGTGAACTTCGAGTCCCCGCGGGTCAAGGGCTTCCGTCAAACGCTTAATGTTGCCGCCCTTTCCCGCCGCATCTTCTCCCTCGTATCCGATGCAGACTGCAATTCCTTTCTCGATGATCTTCCGTTGCAGCTTCAAGAGCCTGAATTGGTACTCGTCCAGCAACTCTTCGTACTCCTGCTTCGAGTCGAGCTTCTTGTCGAGATCGAGCTTGTCGAGATAGCCCATGTTTTCACCTGTTAGGATTCAAGAGTCAGGATTCAGGAGCCAGGTTTCAGGTGTCAGGAGTCAGAAGCCGGAAGGCGGGGCCGACACGAAGGCGCCCGCCAACAACTGGCAACTGACCACCGGCAACTGACGGCTGAGAACTGACAACCGGGAACTGCTTTAGTTCTTTTCCTGATGCTCTTGGTGTGCCTGCGGTTCTTGCTTTGCGCCGCCCTTGGCTCTCTGGTCGCGCAGCACCGCCTTGCGGCTCAATCGTATCTTATTGCCCTCGATGGCGATCACTTTGACCAGCAACTGGTCACCTTCCTTGAGCTCTTCACGAATGTCCCGAATGCGGTGCTCAGCCACTTCGCTGATATGCAGCAAACCGTCCGTGCCGGGGAAAATCTCCACGAAGGCGCCAAAGTCCGCCAGCCGGACCACCTTGCCAAGATAGGTCTTGCCCATTTCCGCCTCGGCCACCAGGTCCTTGATCATCTTCAGGGCCTTGCGTGCCGCCGCTTCGTCGGTGGCGGCGACATTGACTTTGCCGTCGTCCTCCACATCGATCTTAACGCCGGTCTCCTCGATGATGCCGCGAATCACTTTGCCTCCCGGCCCGATCAGTTCGCCGATCTTCTGCCGGTTGATGTGCAGGGTGTAAATGCGGGGCGCAAACAGCGAGATCTCCTTGCGAGACTCGGTAAGCGTATCCAGCATTTTTCCCAACACGTGGAGGCGCGCCGTCTTGGCCTGCGCCAGCGCTTCTGCCATGGTCGAGGTGCTGATGCCGGTGGTCTTGATGTCCATCTGCAGTGCGGTAATGCCGTCTTTGCTTCCCGCAACCTTGAAGTCCATATCGCCGTAGTGGTCCTCACTGCCGGCGATGTCGGTGAGGATGGCGTATTTCTCGCCTTCTTTGACAAGCCCCATGGCAATTCCCGCCACGGGCGCCTTGATGGGCACGCCCGCGTCCATCAGGGCAAGTGTGCCGCCGCAGACGGTGGCCATTGAGGATGATCCGTTGGATTCGAGGATGTCCGAAACCACTCGAATGGTGTAGGGGAATTCCGTCTCCTCCGGAATGATGGAGATCAGGGCGCGCTCCGCCAGCGCTCCGTGTCCGATCTCCCGCCTGCCCGGGCCGCGCAGAAACGCCACTTCTCCCACACTGAAAGGCGGGAAGTTGTAGTGGAGCATGAAGCGCTTGAAGGCCTCCCCTTCCAGCACATCGAGCCTTTGCATGTCCTCGGCGGTCCCTAAGGTCGCGGTCACCAGCGCCTGCGTCTCGCCTCGAGTAAACAAGGCGGAACCATGAGTGCGCGGCAGAATGCTCACTTCGCTCGAGATCTCACGCACCTGGTCGAAAGCGCGGTGGTCAGGCCGCTGGCGCCTCTCTACCACGTCGTCGCGAAAGAGGTGTTCTTCCAAGCGCCCGAAATACTGTTTGGCCAGCCGGCGCTTCTCTTCCTCATCCTCCGGGTAGGCTTCGAGCAGTTTCTCGCGGATTTCCACAATGCGACGCTGGCTTTCCTGCTTGGCATATTTGTTCGTGTCCATGGCGTCGTGGAGTTCGGCCTCCACCTTCCCCTTCACTTCCCGGTATAGCGCCTCGTCGAAGACGGGTGCAACAAACTCGCGCTTCTTGATGCCCAGCTTCTCGAAGAGCTCCTTTTGCAGGGCTACGATCTTGCGAATCTCGGCGTGACCGTACTGGAGCGCTTCCAGGATGGACTCTTCCGAGACTTCCTTGGCTCCCGCTTCCACCATGACGATGGCGTCTTCCGTCCCCGCCACAATCAGATTGAGCAGGCTGGCCTTGGTTTCCGCATAGGTGGGATTGGTTACCAACCGGCCTTCCACCAGACTGACCCGCACTGCTCCCACGGGCGTATAAAACGGGATATCCGAAAGATAAAGGGCGGCCGTTCCGGCCACCATTCCGATCACGTCCGGGTTGTTGTCTGAATCCGCGGACAAAACCATGGCAATCACTTGCGTTTCGTCGTTAAAACCCTCCGGGAAAAGCGGCCGGACCGGCCGGTCAATCAAACGGCTGGTAAGGATCTCCTTTTCCGTGGGTCGTCCTTCACGCTTGAAAAAGCCGCCGGGAATCTTTCCCGCGGCGTAGTTATATTCACGGTAATCAACCGTTAAGGGGAAAAAATCAATGCCCTCACGGGGTTGGGTGGAACA
>Ga0181532_10000987_pt1 | contig 28416 bp, 23 predicted proteins | sample PEATcosm2014_Bin_33_FD_119768 | JGI IMG/M metagenome (GOLD analysis project Ga0181532, IMG submission 119768) | Peatland microbial communities from MTU Mesocosm Facility, Houghton, MI, USA - PEATcosm2014_Bin11_30_metaG | ecosystem: Environmental > Terrestrial > Soil > Wetlands > Peat | place...
CAGCCGTTACCAGTGGCGCACACGCCCAACGTCGACGTGCACGAAGTCCGAGCTGCGATAGTATCCCACTCCTCCGCGTTGAAGGCGCAGGGCTGCGTCGCGTAGCTCCGACGTCGGAATCCCGGGTAGGCGAATGTCGATCGCTTCAGCCTGCATATGCAGGCTGTGCTCCGCCACGCCGGTGTGCGCACCGCGTGTGCGCAGGAATTCGTTGCTCCAGGGAGTACGGTAGCCGCAAATCACATCGATCTCACCACCGGAATCGCCGAGCGACGCGGTCAAATCGTAGAGAAGGTCGAAGAGGCGAGGATCGAATTGACGTACATCTCCCGTACGATGATCGCGCAGAAAATGGTCTAGCTCGTCGAGGGCTTCGGGGATGTATTGATCACCGCGACGATAGACGACATCCAGCCGCTCACCGGTGTGGGTGTGATAAAAGCGCAGCCGGTATTCGCGTGGCGCCGGTGAGGTAGATTCTGTGCTGCCGTGCCCGAGCAGCGGCGCCAGCAGAAACAAGAGAATCACTGACAAAAGGCAGAGGCCGAATTTGCTCTTTTTCCCTGGCGGTGACACCGATGTTGATTCATTCCCATTCAAAATGTATTGCCGCATTACATCCATTTTACGTTAGAATGCTGGGCGCCTTGTCTAAGACCTACCAGGCATAGGGATAACCAGCGGCCAAGGCTTTCTCGAGTTCTGCGTCATAACCATAGATGTCATCGAAAAACTTAATCTGATTCTCCTCGTTCACCGCGGCCGTGCCGTAGACAATCAGAACCGGAATTCGCGTGGTAAGGTTCACCTGAAGATTGTCTTTGTCGCCGTGCATCGTGGCCCGCACCCGCTCCAGGTCCCAGCCAGGATTGTTTCGCAACACCCAGGCAGCCAACTGCGCAGGCTTTTCTACCCGAATGCATCCGTGGCTGAAGTCGCGGACATCCTGCGAGAACAGTTCCGGAACATCTGTGCCATGCAGGTACACGTTGTCCGAATTGGGAAAGATGATCTTTACCAGACCCAGAGAATTCGTCTTGCCAGGCTTTTGCCGCACCATCAGGTGAAGCGATTTTATGCCCTCTAAAACTTCCGGGCTCACTTGATTGTCGGTTACAACCTGGCCTTGGGGCGTAACAACTTCAAAGTTATGCTTGGCGATGTAGGTCGGGTCCTTCTGGATGTGAGGTACGATTTCACTCCGCTGAATGGTGGGAGTCACATCCCAATAAGGCCGGAAGACTACGTATTGGATCTCTTTCACAAAGACCGGAGACTTGTGCCCGTAGGCTTTTCCAATGATGACGTTCTTGTGGAAGGCGACGGTGCCATCGGGGTTATACGCGCGTAGACGATATTCAGGAAGATTCACAACTACCGGCGGTTGTGCGAAGGCATGCGGAAGCCAGCGCCAACGTTCGAGGGTCAACTTGATCTGGCGAATGCGGGCATCCGCAGGCGTATTGAGTTCGTTGATCGTGCGCACGTCCAGGTTGCCGGTAGGCGTCTCCCCATGTGTGCTCTGGAAGTTCTTCACTCCGTCGACAAGCGCGCCCTGATAAATGGTTGCATTCGGATCCAGTTGTTGGCTTGGCGGAATGTCGCCGATGATTTGAAGAAACTGCCCCAAGCGGACAACGCCAGGGTAGGGCTGGCCGGGCCGCACGGTCTTCGCGACCATTGGCAGCTTCTGTCCGTCGTCTTTCTTTGCGTATTCCTCATAAACCGGCAAGAGCGCGAGCAGCTTCCGGTAGCCCTGGAATGGCGGTTCCAGCTTCTGGATTGCAGCGGCTGGATCGCCTGTATTCACAACCTGGGTCTGGATGAAGTCGGCCAGCGAAAATTGGCCGTCCTCCGTATCGAGCTGAAACTTGAACTCCGCAGGATTTGCGCGGCCACAGTGGACGGCACGGATGTAGCGCATTGCCGACACCGTAAGCGCGGTATCGAACGAAACCAAGCCTTGTTCAGACGGCTGTTGCCCCAGCTTGAGGAGGCGCCCCTGCCACCGCGAGCCGTCGTAATCTTCAGGGTCGAGTCCTTTAGCGTCGGCGTTCTGTAAGAGCTCGATCACGGCGAGTCCCTGAGAGCGGACGCGGCCGTTCTGGACCCAAACCAAAGAATAGCCGTTCGTCTCGTAAAGCTTGGCGACCTCGGTTTTGTAGGGAGTAAAGTCGGGCCAGCGAAGATCGGCGTTACGACCCGAATCCACAATCCCGTGGAGCGCGGAAACACCCGAGGCAGACAATGTCTGGGATGCAGGTGCCGGTTGCTGCTCCGCGAAGAGCGCGCGGAGGGTTCCGCCGTTAGCAACAGAGATTGCGGCAGCTACGATGCCCGTTAGAACGATCATCCACTGAGGCCGATAAACAGGATTCCTCATAGCAGGGCTCCACTTGATGTTTGTAGGAGTATGGGAAGCAATTCTAGTTTACCTTTTTCGGTCATACTCAACTGCGCGCCGGATCAGGCCCTTGCGAGAGAAGGAAACCATTTAACGTCCGTAGCCAGATTTCGCCGAATTGGTTCGCGAATGTTCGCAAAACCGGAAGTTAGCCGGAAACGAGCTTGTGGAAAACTACTCCCGGGAAGTCGGTACGAATGCTTTCCTTTCATCTGGCCGTATAACGCCCTCGTAGATGTGCAACCCCTGACTCCCCGGAAGTCGGCTTCTGGGAGATCTGGCCGGATTAGTAGCGGGAAACGCGCTAGCTTTGCGAAACAAGGAGATGGCGATGAAGGAGAGCATCTCCGTCGAAGCGACCTGCTGCACTGATTCGCTGCACGAAACCTTGCGCTGTATCCATCGCCAGTACTCTTTTTCGCGGCCGTGATGAACTCCCGGATCTGGGGCAAACAGCTGTTTAGCGTCCGGCGCGCCGTATCCGGGGAGGATTCTTGTGTACGGAAGGGTCAGATAATGATGGAGAGCACCCGCTCGAAGCGAAAGTTCAACAATCCAGTATCATTTGACGAAAAACGCCCATCCCGTGCTCCTCGAGGAACTCCGGCACTCGTGGCCACAAGAACGGAACAGCGACTTCTGATGACGTTTAAGGATTCGCTATGACCATCGAATCAAGATAAAATCTAACGCCATCTTGCGCCGCGAGCAGCATCCGTAGCTACGCGATCGTGAGTTGCGAGGTTTTTGTGCCTTTGCGGATTGATGATGCGAGTCCTTTTCTGGACCGGACGCTGCTTCCGTTTCCTTCCGGTTGGCAGTCGGCCGCCGGAAGAGGACTGACCATAGCGGCCTCGCCGGATGGAATGCGGGTCTATATGGGCGCCAATGCGGGCGTCTGGCGTTCCGATGATGGCGGTATCAACTGGGTGCAGATGACGAGGCCGCAACCGCCGCGGCATACAACCACTGTGCCTGGTGCGCTGCTGGTTAACAATGTTTATGACGTAGCCGTCTGCGCAACCGATCCCGACATTGTGATGGTTGCGGCCAACTACGATATCCGCGTTCAAAGCCAGAGCGGCATCTATCGATCGGTTGATGGTGGGAGTTCGTGGACCCTGGTGCAGCCCTTTCTCGCTGCAACCGGGTTCGACGCGGTTGGACAGATCAGCGCGGCGCCGGATGAGCCCGAGCTTTTCTACGCTGCTTGCGGAGCGCAGCTGTTACAGAGCAACGACAGTGGCGTAAGTTGGTCAGATATCCCTCTGCCGATGGACTCCTCAGATTCGGTGTGGAACGTAGTAGCCGGACCGGCAGGGCCCTCAGGCCGTCGTATCTACGCCTTAGGTTCTCAACTGTGGGTGTCGGTAGATGGCGGAGCAACCTGGGCGGTCGATCCGAATTGCCCATCAGAGATCGAGAGCGGAGCCCCGGATAACGCCGTGGGTGACAGTGCGAGAATGCTGGCGATTGATCCACTCAACCCGGCAATCCTCTATGCCACGGGTATGAACGGCGCTGTGGGTGTTGTCTGGTCGAGGGACGATAGCGGGCCGATGCCGGTTTGGCAGCAATACAACAACCTGCCGTCGGGATATCCGGGAACCACGGAGAGCGGAACGAACTACGTTTGCGCTCACGCGGCGCCAAGTGGAAATGTGTACATTTTCACATCCGATCGCGCGAGCATCCAAGTCACTCTGGCCGGCGACCTGGGCGGCTGGCAGCGGTTGGACAGCACGATCCATGTCGATCCGCATGCGATGGCCGTGTCGCCCGACTTTCAACTGGCCTCCGATGGAGGTGGGCAAGGGCGGATATGGCTGGTGAACGACGGCGGAGTCTACGTCAGCACGGATGGCGCGGCAAATTGGACTCGCGCTCGCGGGATCTCGACCTTGAGCTTAATCAATGCGGCGGCAATGCCGACGCCAGGTACGGAGCCCGCCATCTGCTTCGGCACGGGTGACAACGGTGGCTTCTATAGTCCGGACGGCGGCTTTGATTATGTCCCTGGCGATTATCAGCAGGGCGACAACGACGCCTGTTTCAGCGATCCGGCGCAGCCCTCAATGCTGTTCGTGTTCGCTCCGCGCTCCGGCAATCATGGGGCAGTCGTTGTGTACACCGCGCCGGCCAATACTGCAGCCGATGGCGGGCAAGGAACTTCTCAGGGGCACACGACTCCGGGCCCGGTTTCGAATCATCGCTGGGCCTGGAACTGTATAAGCAGCAACACGGAAGTTGGCTACCGGCCTCTGGTTCTTACGTTGTCGGATCAGGCTCCGCGTCCCGGCGGCGACTTCATTACCATCTATGGCGCTCCAGATGGCGCGTGGCTGGTGCGCTCCACTGCCATGGCGTCCATCTCCGACCCAGATGATTGGAACTCCACCGCAACCGATGAGGGATCTGGAGCACATGTGTTTCGCCAAGGCCCGATGCTGCCCGATCCGTCCACGAATGTGGTGCAGGCCTCAGGTGGTCATGATGCGCCGGTCTTCTATCCTGGGAACCTTTCTGGCCTCTGGAACTGGACATCCGGTATGTCCGCCTGGCAACCCATCGTGCCGAGCACGCAAACCGGTCCGCAAGTGGCGCAGCGTTTCTACGTTGACCCTTATCGTCCGGAGCGGCTGTTCGTGTTGGACGTATCCAATATCTGGCGGTCCGGCGATAGCGGTCAAACGTGGTGGGAGGAGACCGCGCTGGAAGCGGCGCTTAGCGAAAACGGTGTATACCCGTTCACGATTCCTCCGAATGCGACGCCCAACGATGCTCTTCTGCAGGACATGCAGTTCGATCCTGACGATCCGAACACGATGTATGCGACCGGGCCCGCGGGTACTTTCTACAGCGTAGACGGAGTCCATTGGGACACACTCGTGAACTGCACCGCGCTCTGTGCCCGGCCCATGGGATTATTCTATGACCGCATATCGCATCCGGTGACGCGTTCTCTGTACATGGCGTTTGCCTATCGCGGACTGCTGAAGTTAAGCCAGTTGCCGCTCCCGCTCCTCCAGGTCAACGTTACTGCTATTACCCAGCAGAAGTGCACCGACCAACTCGCCAGCTGGCGAACTCCCAATGGGCCTTATATGGTCGATCACATCGGCGGAATTGGGCCGGAACACGACGTGAAGGTCTTCTGGTGGTCGCCACTGCACGATTGGCAGGTTGTGAACGTGTCGCAGATCGCGGGACGGCAACTACGCGGAGGCCTCACATCGTGGCAGGTGGTGCGCTTCGGGTTCAATGAAGAGCACTTGGCAGGCGTTGATCACGATCGCCACCTGGTGGACTTCTGGTGGTCTCCCGCACACGACTGGCAGGCAAGGGACCTCACGGATCTTACTGGAGAAACATTGCAAACCGGCCTGACCAGCTGGATGGTCGAAAGCGCCGGCGAACCGGTGGAGCATCTGGCGGCGGCCAACGATTCCTCCCAGCTGATCGTCTTCTACCGTTCGACTTCCTATGATTGGAAGACGGTGAACGTCACGCAAAAGACGGGGGCGCAAGTCGTCGGCACTCCCACGAACTGGCAGACGACCGGCGCTTACATTTATGAGCACCTGGCTGCGCGCGATCCGCAAGGTAATCTGCTGGTGTTCTGGTGGTCACCGGCACAGGATTGGCAGGTGGTGAACGTGAGCGAGAAAACCGGTTATAAGATCGCCGATGAGTCTCCCACCAGTTGGCTCACGCCCAACGGCCCGGAGTTGGTACATCACGTCGCGGCGCGCAGCCCGCATGGAGATTTGCTGGTTTTCTACTGGGCCCCGAGCCACGACTGGGAGGCAGTGAACGTGTCCGGATTGACCGGCCAGAAGATTGCCGGAGCCCCGGTAAGCTGGCAGACCGATTGGGGCCGCCCTTACAACGTGGAGTTCCTGGCCGCTGTGGACCGCAAGAACCAGCTGCAGATTTTCTTCTGGACACCCGAAACCAACTGGCTCGTGACCAATGCGACTGAACTCAGCGGAGTCTTTCTGCGGCACGGCCTGACAGCTTATCAGACTCCAAATGGTCCTTATAATGTCGAGCATATTGCGGGCGCCACGAAGAACGACACGCTGGTAGTTCTGTATTCACGCGGCAGCGAGATGCTCGTGCCCTAGAGGATATGACGGTGAACTTTATCGAGCAAATATTCGGAGTCGCACCTGACCATACCGATGGCTCGCTGGAAATGATGCTGTTGAGCATCATTGTCTTTCTCATAAGCGCTGTGGGTCTGGTGCAGATGAGAAAGACCGATCCTAAATCGTAGATGGTCACTTGAGCAGAACTGCCAAGAAGCAACCCGTTGGGTCCCGCACCAAATAGGTAATGAGAATATCGGCTAGTGTTTACGGATGCTTCCGTTCATGTGGCCGTATAACTCCTATCGACATTTCACAAAAAAGAGGATCTCTCTCAAGCGCTAACCCTTGGTGTGCGATCTTCCCAAACTAATTCTATGCGCCGCGCGTCTTCTCTGCTTCTTGGCTCTCAAGGCCGTGGTGCGCTCCTCGGCTGTGCGCCAACGAGAAACATGCGGTTTCGCATGTAGCGGTGCTGGAGCAGACGTTGCGGTTGGTTCTGAGCTTTCTTCTTTGGGGGACATGCTATTCTCCTTAGTCATTCTCTTGATTTCTTCTACTTTCGTCGGCAAGACCAGCTTGGTCGGCTTCGCTACATTTCACATAGCTGGTGCCGCCAGAGCTTTCAATCGGCCCGATTGATACCAGTGCGGTGGACAGAAATAACACCGACAGCCTCCGATTGGGCTGAGGTTTGTGGCAAACGAGAGGGCATTTCTTGTCCCGCCGCCGCCAACAACCGGGCGAGGTGCTCTTCCTGGCGAATGGCGCCGCTACTGACCTCACAGCAACGCTCTTGCGGCGCAGCTCCACAAGAAGGACACGATACCGCCAATCTCTGCGCCCTGGTCAGATCATTGATTTTCATGTCTGCGTTCGCCTTTCGGTGTGGCGAGCTTCGTTCCGATTGGGCTTAGTCAGCTAAGCAATCTTCTTCTGCGTTCTCTGTACGCTCTTACCCCAGTCCCAGACTTGCTTGTCGGCTTCTCGCCTTGTGGTTCCGTATGTTTCCTGGATCTTGCTTATAAGTTGCTCTCGTTTGCCGGATATCTCATGGAGGTCATGATCCGTAAGCTTATTCCAGTTTTCTTTGGCAGAGCCTGTTAAGTTGTTCCATTTCGTTTCAACTTGTTCCCAATTCATCGCTATCTCCTACTAAATCGTTGCTATTGATTGATCAGCTTTGATCCGCCGGCACCGTCGCGCCCATCTTGGGTGCGCTGCTCCACCGATTGAATGTGAGAGCCTAGTTGAATATGGCGGGAGTGCGCGGCTATCGATACGTACGGAATTCCCAGAAATCGTTTCGTGAGTACGTGGGTCAGTTCCAGACAGTTGAAATGTTGTGCCCCAGTATGCGCGAGTAGCCGTTTAACTCCTCGACGCAGAGTCTTCTGCCCGCCCCAGGCGGGAACTACTGCCCTATGTTCGGCGGCCATGAAAAACAACTTCCACCCTGCATCCCTAATTTTGCGATCCAAACCTGAGCTCTCGAGCGCCCCCAATGATCCCCAACTTCCAGAGTAGAGCTCGCTTTCTATTCCGAGAGGCTGCAAGCTTGCTAATTGCTGAACCATTATCGTGCCAGATTGTATTTGGTTTGCCATAGGAGCTCACCTTCCATGAGGTCAAACAGGAGACACACGCAGGCCATCTCCTTGGGGAGTGTATTCGGCTTCAGATGCAGAGATACATTGCGAGCAAACATTGCAATCTCAGTAAGGCTGTTAGGTGTGCTAAGAGGTGCGACTTCAGATGATCTGACTTAGATCAGAGAACCTGAAAGAGGAAAGGAACTACTCACTCAATTCTCGACCGTAGGCCTTTCGGACTCAAATGTCAACTCAAACCCCAGTCGGCTGCGGTGCCATTTGAAGTCCACAAAGGGTTGAAGCCAGAGCCCAAGGCGTAAACTTGGAATATGGTAGCAACCCCAGACAAAGAGCTTACAGAAGCACAGATGCTTGAAGAGGCCGCGGCAAACCTCTTTCTGCAATCCGAGGCCTTGATGCAGCAAGGGCGAGATCTGCGAGCAGAGTCGATGCGCCTACGAGAACTAGCGCGACGGCTGAGGCCGCAGAAACCAGCGGCCCGCGAGAACGCCTCCCATGCCTGAGCGAAAACTTTGGATCGTCGGCGAACGAACAACATTCCCGTGCACGGAGTTCCGCGAATACTGCACTATGCTTTGAACTTTCAAACTGCACCATTACCCGCCACCCGCTCCCGAAAGACTTCCATCATCCTGCCTGCAGCTGCCCGATCAGCGTCCGCCGGCGGATAGACCTGGATCATTCGATCTTTGCCTGGCGCGGCACCCACAAGAAATATTTCTTGATGCTGCATGATCGTGTCTAACATTCGGGCGAGTGTATTCGACGCGTAGCCGTTGCTGAATTCGAGCCCACTCAGGTGGGAAGCACTCCAGCGCATCCAGTGCTCGCAAATCAGACTCCAGGAACCGCGAACCGTTGATGCCCACACTCTCATATATTCGACAGACCCCAGAGGCTCAACGTGATATTCGATGTGAATCAAGCCCGACGTGAGTTTCGGCATCAGGTCGCTCCAGTTAAGAACAATGGCATCGGAAAGTATGGCGTCTATCTGAATGGAGTCGATTGCCGGCAGATATGTAGTAGCGGTCAGCTTTCCTCCAATCGCGAGGCTATTGGCACCTAATTATTCGGACACGAATAGCGAGCTCAGCTTGCTATCGTAGTATGGTACCGCCGCGGAATTGCGATCGTCTGAGCAGAAGTGCTCACTGAGCAATGTTGAACAGCTTCGGTACACTCCCGGACGTATGATCATCTGGGACTAGGTGTGACCTGGCAGGGCGCTCAGCTCATAAGGTGGAATACGTGAAGTGCACGTTGCGAATGATCTGTTCCTTACTGATACTGTCGCTGACATTAGTGGCGGCGCAGTCGACGCAGTCACCCAGGTCTCCCGGGCAGGAACAGAACCTCTTTGCTTGTTTAAATGGCTGGGACTCTTGTGATCGCTCGGCACTGACGCAAGCCGAAAAAGACGAAGTAGCTCTCGCCAGGCACAAGCAAAACACAATTGATTGCGAGAACGCATGGACCTCGTGCGACCCGTCCGTACTGGCTCCGTCCGAAGTACTCGCGGTTGCGGCTGCGGCTCATGTGCAGACCGTAGCCGATTGTTGGAGTGGAGTGAAAACCTGCCAGTACTCTGAATTGACTGTGTCCGAAGCTGCCGGTGTCGCAGTGGCGGAGAAGCAGAGAAACCTCTCCAATTGCTGGAACGGATGGCCCCCCTGCGAACTCTCAAAGCTAAGTCCATCCGAGCTGAGCGAAGTAAAGGTAGCTCAACGCAGAGGCAACGTTGCTGCTTGCTGGGACGGCTGGACAACGTGCGACCGCTCGAAGTTGTCCCCTGAGGAACTGGCCGACGTCGCGGTCGCCGATCACCAACGCAATTACATAGCATGCTGCAACGGCTATACTACGTGCGATCAGGCCGGACTAACATCGGCAGAGGCGAAGTCCTTCGTGGCCGGAGCGAAAATTGCCGTGCGATGAAGTGGCACTTTGACTGCGATTTCTCTTTCCTAGGTCGAGGGAGAGACGAAGAAGCTGGTGATCGACGCTGGAGGACTTAGCTCTCACAAATGACCCTATTCTTAGTCCACTGTCGTGTGTGTAAAGGAGACCAATTCAAGGAAGCGCCTCCGGAGGGATGGATTGAAAAGCACCTCTTGCCGCGATTCCTGATTTGTCCCGGCCGCTGTCTAGGGTGCCAGAGGCGGCGCTATCTTCCGATGTTTCAACGGTGGGCTACATCCAGGGTCTAATGATTTCCATAACTGCCGGCCTTATACCGTCTCATAATCTCTACATTGACAGCGCGGTTTAGTCAGCGTAGTTTTAAAGTGAGAATGATTTTCATTCCAATTCAGACTCTCTGAACTAAGTCAGCCCTTCTGAAGTCTTCCCACCTTAGCTGCAACAACTCAGGAGCAAGACGTGATTGATCCCAGAGTCGGTGTCAGACAACCTTCCTTACCTTCCAAACCAGCGCAGCCTTTAGGAATACCGGGAATATCGGCAAAACCAGACTTTGCCGGCGCGGTTTCAGCGGACGAGGTTCGCATTCATGCGTTCCAGCTGTACGAGCGTCGCCTCTCCGAGCGTCGCCGCCTCTTGGTAGATCGTTCGGTAGACGACTGGCTCACGGCGGAAGGTCATTTAAGAGCACGCAAGAATCGTGCAAATGAGACCGCCGTTCGATAACTACACCTCAACCATCTCGCGAACAACAGAAACGGACTCGATCATGAGCTACGCTAGCGGCCGAACACCTGTGGAGGACTGCTCGAGAATTAAGGACCTTGGTTATGGGATTACTGGGCAGATCCACCTGTATGGCCAAAGATTTCAAATCGTTTCTGACCCTTTCCCTGATGGGAACGGAGTTGCGGTCCACGCGATCACCGCGAACGACCCGGTGCGACGGACGTTGCGACTGCCGGTGTCGATTCTCGTCGGCCTCAAAGACCTGCTGCCAAGATAACTGAGAATTGGCAGTCCATTCGAGTCAATGCGGAGCTGAATGAGGCCTTCGAGAGAAAGGCGCTTCTGAAGGCGTGCTGGGGAAAGCGGTCACTATTGCTCAGACCCAGCGGACATTGGGATGAGAGAGTTATCAAGCAGGGTTGTTTCTTAAGTCCGCAATCAAACAATCGGTAAGCCGAGGCCTTCTAGCGCGGGAAACCCCGCCGATCAGCGCTCGCCAACCTAACAGCAGCTCGAGCAGACAGGGAACCCATGTCATTGCCTAAGACACTACCGTTCAGAAGGCCATTGAGAGTTGCAGGGTCACTGTCGCATCCGATCAAGTCCGCTCCGGTGCTCGATCCGACGGTTAGTCTCTCGCTTCCGAGCCGGATCGCAATCATTGGAAACTATCTTCCACGGCAATGCGGTATTGCCACTTTTACAACTGACTTGTGTGATGCTGTCTCAAACGAGTTCGGAACTGAGCGGTTGTTTGCGCTGCCGGTGAATGATCCCGACTCCGAATACGACTACCCTGAGCGGGTCCGATTCGAGTTGACTGAAGAAAAGCTGTCGTCATACGGAGACGCAGCTAAGTTCCTCAACTTTACTAACGTCGATCTGGTATGCGTGCAGCACGAATATGGAATCTTTGGAGGAGCGGCCGGAAGCCACATCCTGGAGCTGCTGCGCAATCTCCGGATGCCGATCGTCACCACGCTACATACCGTACTGCGCGAGCCAAGCCCGGACCAACACCGCGTAATGGTGGAACTGGCAGAACTCTCCGACCGCCTTATCGTGATGAGCGAACACTCTTCGCAGTTTCTCCGGGAGATCTTCCAAGTTCCGGCGTCCAAGATTGATGTGATTCCGCACGGCGTACCTAATCTGGCGTTTGTTGATCCAAATTTCTATAAGGATCGCTTTGGAGTCGGAGGCAAGTCAGTCCTGCTAACCTTCGGCTTGCTCTCGCCGAACAAGGGAGTTGAAACGGTCATACAGGCTCTGCCGAGCATTCTGTCTCACAACAGCAACGTCATGTACATCGTCGCCGGCGCCACGCACCCTCATATCAGACGGCGCGAGGGCGACAAATACCGGGAGTCGTTGCAGATGCTCGCCAAGGATCTCGGTGTGGAGAACAACGTCATATTTCACAACCGCTTCGTCAGCCCTGAGGAGATGATGGAGTTCATCGGCTCAGCCGATATCTACATCACACCTTACAGGAACGAGGCGCAGGTTGTTTCCGGAACTTTGGCTTATGCCCTCGGTGCGGGTAAAGCGGTTATCTCGACACCCTATTGGCACGCGCTTGAGCTGCTCGATCAGCGCCGTGGCGTAATAGTTCCGTTCAACGACCAGAACGCGATCGCAGAACAGACGATTCAGCTGCTGGAAAATGAGGCTGAACGGCACGCTATGCGCAAACGTGCGTACCTATACTCGCGCAACATGATCTGGAAAAGTGTGGCCCAAGACTATATGCGCACTTTCCAAAGAGCACGAGCTGAACGCATGTGGAACCCTCGCCTGCTCAGCCCAAACGCCGTCGCAGCAAGTCGCGTCGACAGCTTGCCACCGGTGAAGCTGAATCATCTCATTCGCATGACCGACGATACCGGCATGTTGCAACATGCGATCTTCGCCGTCCCTAATTATCACGAAGGTTACTCGACGGATGATAATGCTCGCGCCCTGATCGTCTCAATCCTTGGGGAGCAACCTGGACCGGAGGGAGAAGCCGAAGCCGAGAAACTGGCCTCGCGATACCTGGCTTTCCTCTGGCTAGCCTTTAACTCCGCCAACGGAAGGTTCCGTAACTTTCTGAGCTATGAGCGTACGTGGCAGGAGCCACAGGGATCGGAAGACAGCCACGGCCGCGCCTTGTGGGCCTTAGGAACGGCAGTCCATCAGACAGTCAATGAAAGTCTAAGAGGCCTGGCCGGGCGTCTCTTTGAGCTGGCGCTTCCGGCGGCGTTGAGCTTCACAAGTCCGCGCGCGTGGGCATTCTCCTTGTTCGGAGTCCAGGAATATCTTGATCGCTTTCCCGGAGACAGGACGGCACAAAGGCAGAGGGAGATTCTCGCCGGCAAGTTGCTAAAGATCTACCAAATCACGTGTAGCCCGGGCTGGAACTGGTTTGAAGACAGTTTGGCCTATTCCAACGCACGTTTGTCGCAGGCCTTATTGCTGGCAGGCTCGCGCGCATCGAATGACGAGTGGCTCATGGCAGGCTTAGAGTCATTGGAGTGGCTTGGGAAACAACAACGCTGCACCATGAACGGTCACTTTGTACCTATCGGGTCGGAAGGCTTCTATAGTAAAGCAGGCGAAAAGGCGAGGTTTGATCAGCAGCCGCTGGAAGCAACTGCGACAGTCTCTGCGTGCCTGCAAGCATATCGTGCGACCGGCGAAGAGCATTGGCGCAACCAAGCATGGGCTGCGTTCAATTGGTTCCTTGGAGATAATGACCTGAAAACCGCCTTGTACGATGCCAGCACCGGCGGCTGTCGCGATGGCCTTCATCCCGATCGGGCCAACGAAAATCAAGGAGCGGAGTCCACGTTGTCCTTCTTGATGGCGCTTCTGGAGATGCGGCAGCTTCAGGACGTTCAAATTCCGGGACAGAACTTGAACTGAGTGCTGGCTCGATTCGGGTGCTTTTGCGCTCACACATTTACGAATATCAGTTTCCTGTTATGCGAAATAACCTATGACCTTAGCTATCGACGCGATCGGCTCTATCGATTCAACCGACTTTCTGCTGCAACGGCATCCCGCCAACCCTATCCTAACCAGCAAGGACTGGCCTTATCGGATCAATAGCGTATTTAACGCCGGAGCAACATTGCTGGAGGACGGATCGACACTGCTGCTTTGCCGGATTGAGGATCGCCGTGGTCTCTCGCATCTGTGCGCAGCGCGGTCTGCGAATGGCGTGGACGGGTGGAACATTGATCCAACACCAACCCTCATGCCCAATCCAGATGCATATCCAGAAGAGCTTTGGGGTATCGAGGATCCCCGTATCACATACGTTCCTGAGTTGCAGCAATATGCCGTGGCCTACACCTCCTATTCCAAAGGTGGTCCGGGAGTCTCGCTGGCGCTGACCAAAGATTTTCGAAGTTTTGAACGCTATGGCGTCATCATGTCAGCAGATGACAAAGATGCGGCCCTTTTGCCGCGCAAGGTCGGCGGCCGGTGGGCACTCATCCATCGACCTATGACTCCTTTAGGGGCTCACATCTGGATTTCTTATTCTCCCGATCTGCGTCATTGGGGCGGCCATCGAGTGATGATGGAGGCGCGCAAGGGTGCTTGGTGGGATGCAAACAAGATCGGTCTCTCGTCACCGCCCATAGAAACTCCGAGAGGTTGGCTCGTGCTGTACCACGGAGTAAAGCAGACAGCTTCTGGCTCGTTATACCGGGTTGGCTTGGCATTGTTTGACTTGCAGAAACCAGAGGATTGTTTGTTGCGTGGTGATTCCTGGATCTTCGGACCAGAAGCCGAATATGAGCACGGGGGCGATGTGCACGACGTGGTTTTCCCGTGTGGACACACGATAAGCCCAGACGGAGACACCCTCAACGTCTACTATGGCGCGGGCGATTCCTGCGTAGCATTGGCGCAAGGAAGCATACGCTCTCTGCTGAATTGGCTAGACCATAACGGCAAAGCCGACGACAAAGGGAGCAGTTACAGGTGAAGGACCTACCTTAGCCCAAAGCGGCGGCTTGGTGCGAATTAATGCCCAGATATCGTTCAGACGTGTATTTAGGGTTTCTGTGGGAGCACAATCCCACGTTCTTAATCTCTCGTCTTCCAGAGGAATCACTGGGACGATGTACCTTCACTCCCCACACAATTGCTGTCCTGAGACGGTCACGCGCCTCAGGTTCCCTGAGGCTTAGGCTGAGCTTGTTCCACCTATCCTCACAGAGTCGAGGAAACCATGAAAAATCTTTATGTCGGAAATATGGAAAAAAGTACAACCGAGCAGGATCTTAGGACCGCGTTCGGAAGCTACGGGCCTGTTGAGGTAGTAACTATCATAATGGACCGCACGACTGGCGCTCCTCGTGGATTCGCCTTCGTGGAAATGGGAGCGGACAAGGATGCACAGGAAGCGATCCTGGGTTTGAACGGTTCTCTCATGGCGGGTCGTACGATTACGGTGGGTGAGGCCCACGCAAAAACCAACAACGCTCGCACGCGCATCGCACAGTAGGCTGTACGAAGGCACACCTAGCCATTGAATGTATTACTGCACGCGAGCGCAGCCTTTGACGGCGAAGTACCTTTCTTCTCTGAAACATCGGCCGGTTCTCATTCCCGGACAGGACTTGCTCGAGTACGAGCAAGCGATTCCTTTTCAAGACTGAGCAATATTGAACAGCTTTGCTCCAGTCGAAGATTGTATTGTGCCGGGATTATACCGTCAGAGCCTTGGCAGTCGGCCCACCATAGAGAGAACCCGAATTTTTCCACATCCACAGCCAGGGGCTCTGCGGCAAATGGGGTCTTCCGACAGCGAGGATGCAATGCACTCACCATACGGGATGGAACTGGTCGAAGACTGTCTCTCCTGCAAATTGTGTTCGGAGGGCTTTTTCTGCGATTTACCGAAACCAGTTATGGCCGCCTTTCAACCCCTCAAGTTCACGCTCGTATACCCTGCCGGCGCAACTCTGTTTGTGGAGGGGCAAGTATGTCGCGGCATTTACATTCTTTGTAAAGGCCGTGTGAAGTTGTCGGCTAATTCAAAGGACGGCCAAACCATGATATTGAAGGTTGCCCAGCCTGGGGAGATTCTAGGTTTGAGCGCAACTGTGTCGGGAATCACCCATGAAACAACCGCGGAAACAGGCCAGCCTTGCCAGCTAAACTTTGTCAAACGGGACGACTTTCTTAAGTTTCTAACCGAACACGGCGATGCCTGCATGCAGGCAGCGATACACATGGGCCGTGAATGCCAGCACGCGTATCAGCAACTTCGCTCATTCACGATGAGCACAGCGACTGAGCGAATTGCCCGCCTGATCCTGGAATGGTCGCGAGACGACTCTGGCATTGCCACAGCTCACGGAATTAAGGTGGCATTGACCCACGATGAGATCGGGCAAATCATCGGCATGTCGCGCGAGACAGTTACCCGTACTCTCGCCACTTTTCGCAAACAGAACATAGCGGAGCTTCATGGCTCCACTTTGCTGATTCAGAACATGACTGCCATTCACAAGCTGGCCGGTACATAGACCGCTAACCCATACGTCCGCATGGTTTCTTGCGAGCAGATAAGGAACGGCCATGAACTCGGCTTCATCCTCTACCGCTGCAAAGCCTCCGTTCATATTGTGTATTGATGACGCTGACATCGCGCTGCGGGTTAGAACGCTGCTGCTCGGCGGTGAAGGCTACAGCGTGTTAACCGCTAAATCAGGGGAGGATGGCTTGGAAGTCTTCAAGCAGAACCCCATCGATTTGGTCATCGCCGACCACTTTCTAAGCGGCAAGTCAGGTACCGAGATCGCCAGAGAAATGAAAGACCTTAAGCCAGAAGTCCCCATTCTCATTATCTCTGCCGCCATGGAGAAACCGGACGGCCTTGAATTTGCGGACGGGTTCCTTGCTAAAGGTGAGCCGCCGAATGTCCTGTTCGATACTATCGCTCACCTGCTGGCCCACGACCGGGCGAAATAAGTTTTGGATGATCCGGTGCGTCGGTGTTTCCGAGAAAAGCGGTCATCACAGCGTTCTGCCTCCGCGTCATTTACCATGGTTCGTTCACTCGGCATTAGATTTTGCGGAGGTGGGTATGAAATTGCGCATTTGCGCGCTTGTCTTCTTAGTTACCGCTCTACTGATTCCCGTTGCGTCCCAGGCTCAGACACCCAAACCAGCCCAGAATAACAACACATCTCCTGGCGAACTCGTCGACCGCGTCGGGAACACCGGATTCGTTCAGATCCACGCTGAGAGCTTCCGCGCATTGACCCCGCAGGAGAAGGAGCTGGCGTACTGGCTCACCGAGGCGGCCATCGCCATTGATCCCATCATCTATGACCAGCTGTCGTGGTTTGGTCTGCGTGAGAAGCGGATGTTGGAAGAGATCGTCTCTCATTCGCAAGGCATTGATCCGGCGACGATGACGAAGATTACCGACTACGCCAAGCTCTTCTGGGGCAATCGCGGCAATCACAACGATTTGACGTCGCAGAAATTTCTACCCGAATTTACGTTCGACGAATTGCAGAGAGCTGCTTTGCAGGCTCAGAAGAATGGCGCCTTCCGCTCGCCCTATGCCGATCTTCCACCCATCAGCGGGACCGACGCGCTAACCAAAGAACTCAACGAGCTGAAGCAGTCCCTGTTCGATCCGGAATTCCAGCCTATGACGACCGCCAAAAGCCCACAGGGCGGAAAGGACATCGTCGAGTCGAGCGCGAACACCTTCTATGGACCCGGCGTTACCATGACCGACCTGAAGGATTTCAAGGCAAAGTACCCGCTGAATTCGCGCGTTGTAAAGGGACCTGACGGCACGCTGAAGGAGGAGGTCTACCGCGCCGGGACGCCGGACGGCTCGGTGCCTCCCGGACTCTATGCGATATTTCTCAAGCGCGCCAACGACTATCTCGCGAAAGCGCAGGCCGTAGCCGATCCGCAGCAGGCTGCGGTGATCGCGGCTCTGATTCGTTATTACCAGACCGGCGAATACGACGACCTGCTCAAGTTCGACACGCTGTGGGTGCAAAACAACGCCAAGGTTGATTTTGCTAACAACTTTATCGAGATCTACCGTGATGCGAATGGCATGAAGGCCAGCTCGCAGGCCTTCGTCAGTGTCACCGACGTGGGGTTAACTACCAAAATGGAGAAGCTGGCGCAGAACGCAGAGTATTTCGAACAGCAAGCGCCCTGGGATGCGAAATACAAGAAAACCGCGTTTACAGCGCCGACCGTGAAAGCGATCGAGACCATCGTCGAGACCGGCGACTTCAACGTAGGGACCATTGGCGATAACCTGCCCAATGAAAACGAGATCCATGAGAAATATGGCAGCAAGAATTTCCTGTTCACGGGCAGCAGTCGCGCGTTGACGGGCGCGGCCGGGCATAAGCCGATCGATGAGTTCGGCGCAAGCCAGGCCGTGATCCAGCGCGAAATTCAGTATGGCCAGCAAGCCGATGAACTCATGACGGCATTGCATGAAGTCATTGGTCACGGTTCCGGCAAGTTGAGCGAGCGCATGAAAGGCGGCTCTGAGCCGTATCTGAAGGAGTATTACTCTGCCATGGAAGAAGCGCGTGCCGATCTCTCCGCGCTGTGGAACGCTTGGGATCCCAAGCTGAAGCAGCTGGGACTGATCGACGGTGACCAGGACGAAATCGCGAAATCCATGTACGACACGGCTGCCTTGGTGGTGCTGACGCAGTTGCGCAGGATTCCTCGCGGCGACACCATCGAAGAAGACCACGAGCGCGACCGCGCTCTGATTGCCAACTACATCATGGACAAGACCGGATCGATCCGCATGTTCGACCGTGATGGCAAGACTTATGTCGAGGTCACCGACTATCAGAGGATGAAGCAGGGTGTTGGCATGCTTCTGACGGAGTTGATGCGCATCAAGGCGGAAGGCGATTACGCAGCCATCAAGGCCCTGATCGACAAATATGGCGTGCATTTTGATTCAAAGTTGCGCGACCGGGTGGTCGCGCGCTACAAAGCGCTGAACATCCCTACGTACTGGGTCGGCGTGAATGCGCAGCTCAATGCGACACGAACGAGTGGCGGGATGACCACCGACATGATCTATCCGCGAAACGCCGTACATCAATTCGTCTATTACGGCTCAATGTATTGCGAGGAGGTGAAGGTCCCGGCGGCGACTCGATGAGGACTCTCAATACGGCAACGCTGCGGCAACCGCGAGCACAACTCTCGACAAAATGTCATATTAGATATAATCTAAATATGTGATGGACGCCGAGGCGATCAAACGGTCGTTGGAGGGTAGCGGGTTGCGGTGCACTCCGCAGCGCTATGCCGTGATGGTGTTCCTGATGGAACAGAACCGGCATCCCACGGCTGCGGAAATCTTCCAGGCTGTGAATCGCGTGGATCCGCGCTCTTCCCGGGCCACAACCTATAACAATCTGCGGGACTTGGTGCGTGCGGGTTTGGTGCGTGAAGTGGCTGCCGAGGGCCGCGCCGCGCGCTTCGATGCCACCGGCATGCCGCACCATCACTTCATCTGCGACCGCTGCGGCAATGTTGAGGATCTGGAGTGGTACGACGTGCCCAGGCCTGCGAAGGGCGCGCTTGGCAAGCGGGTGCTTCGCGAGTGCGAGCTGATTTTCCGCGGGCTCTGCACGAAGTGTGCTTCCGGCAGGAGTCGCGTTAAGAATCGTGGAGTGTAAATATCGAATGAGCAACGCGCGCCAGGAAGCGTCGCCGGCCGCTGATGACGCTAACGAGTGAGCCAGAAATGGATTTCTAGTTCGTAAACAGTTTTCTTACTAATTCAAAGGAACAGGAACATTATGGAGAAGGAACTCGCGACCGCAGCAGGGGCCAGCGTCCCCGGTACTCAGCAAACCTCATCAACTGAATCAAAATGTCCTGTTGCGCACGGCAACGGCAGACCTAAGCCCCAGACGATTGACAGCTGGTGGCCGAATCAGCTCAACGTGAACATCCTGCATCAGCACTCACCCAAGTCCGACCCGATGGGCAAGCAGTTCAACTACGCGCAAGAATTCAAGAGCCTCGATCTGAATGCCGTGGTCAAGGATCTTCATGTCCTGATGACGGATTCACAGCCGTGGTGGCCGGCCGACTTCGGCCACTATGGTCCGCTGTTCATTCGTATGGCGTGGCACAGTGCCGGCACGTATCGCATCGGCGACGGTCGCGGCGGAGCAGGCACCGGCGAACAGCGCTTTGCGCCGCTCAACAGCTGGCCGGACAACGTGAACCTCGATAAGGCGCGCCGGTTGCTCTGGCCGATCAAGCAGAAATACGGCCGCAAGATCTCTTGGGCTGACCTGATGATTCTCGCGGGCAACGTCGCGTTGGAATCGATGGGCTTCAAGACCTTCGGTTTCGCCGGTGGGCGAGAAGATGTCTGGGAACCCTCGGACGACATTTACTGGGGTCCCGAAGGCAAGTGGCTGGCGGACGAGCGCTACAGCGGCGATCGTGATCTCGCGAATCCACTGGCTGCGGTGCAGATGGGCCTGATTTACGTGAACCCGGAAGGCCCCAACGGCAATCCCGATCCCCTCGCTGCGGCAAAGGATATCCGCGAAACCTTCGCTCGCATGGCGATGAATGACGAGGAGACGGTTGCGCTGATTGCGGGCGGTCACACCTTCGGCAAAACCCACGGCGCTGCCGATCCCAGCAAGTATGTTGGTCCTGAACCTGAGGGCGCCCCGATCGAACAGCAAGGCTTGGGTTGGAACAACACCTATAACAGCGGCAACGGCGACTCCACGATCGGCAGCGGTCTTGAAGTGACTTGGACAACGACGCCGACAAAATGGAGTAACAACTTCTTCGACAATCTCTTCAAGTACGAGTGGGAGCTGACCAAGAGCCCGGCGGGCGCGCATCAGTGGCAGCCAAAAAACGGTTTCGGTGCCGGTCTGGTTCCCGATGCGCATGACAAGGCCAAGCGCCACGCACCCAAGATGCTGACTACAGACCTCGCACTGCGTTTTGATCCGATTTACGGGCCGATCTCCAAGCGCTTCTACGAGCATCCAGAGCAACTCGCCGACGCATTTGCCAAGGCGTGGTTCAAGCTGACGCACCGCGACATGGGACCGATCCCGCGCTACCTCGGCCCACTCGTTCCCAAGGAGCCGCAGTTGTGGCAGGATCCTGTTCCCGCAGTCGATCATGAATTGATTGACGAGAAGGACGCGGCTGCGCTGAAGGCCAAGATCCTCGCCTCCGGATTGTCGATCTCGCAGTTGGTCACGACTGCCTGGGCATCGGCGTCGTCGTTCCGCGGCTCCGACAAGCGCGGCGGAGCGAACGGGGCGCGCATTCGTCTCGAGCCGCAGAAAAATTGGGAAGTGAACCAGCCGGCGGAACTGGCGAAGGTCCTCGGAAAGCTGGAGGCAATTCAGAAGGAGTTCAACTCGCAGTCCGGCAAGAAGAAGGTCTCGCTGGCTGACCTCATCGTTCTGGGCGGCTGCGCAGCCGTCGAAGAAGCTGCGAAGAAAGCCGGCCACAACGTGAAGGTTGCTTTCACGCCGGGTCGCACGGATGCTTCGCAGGAGCAGACCGATGTGCACTCCTTCGCTGTGATGGAGCCCAAGGCGGATGGCTTCCGCAACTACGTCCGGACGAAAAATGGCACCTCACCGGAGGAGCATCTGGTGGATAAGGCGCAGTTGCTGAAGCTCACCGCTCCTGAGATGACGGTTATCATCGGCGGCATGCGTGCTCTGAATGCCAACTTCGGCGGAAGCAAGCACGGCGTCTTCACCAAGCGGCCCGGGACGCTGACGAATGATTTCTTCGTCAACCTGCTCGACATGGGCACCGAGTGGAAGCCCTCGGCGACCGATGGCGTCTACGAAGGACGCGATCGCAAGACCGGGGAAGTGAAGTGGACCGGCACGCGTGTCGACCTGATCTTCGGTTCGCACTCGCAGCTCCGCGCACTTGCCGAAGTCTATGCCTGTGACGACTCGAAGGAGACGTTTGTGAAGGACTTTGCGGCTGCGTGGGGCAAGGTGATGAACAACGATCGCTACGACCTCGCTTAAGCTGCGCGGAAAAAGAAAGCTGTCAACACGGCGGGCCTAACAGCCCGCCGTTTTCTTGCGGGAAGTTGCTGTGGTTAATTCCCGGCGGGATTTGCTGCTGGAGTTTTGTTGTCCGGTTCGGACGGGGAAGTCGCGGGCAGGAAGACCGAGAAGGCAGTCCAACTCGCTCCGGCTTTGGCAGAACTCTTCAGCCGAATCGTTCCACCATGTGCTTCAATGATGCTCTTCGAAATCCAGAGGCCCAGCCCGGTTCCAACATCTTTCTTACTGGTGACAAATGGTTCGAAGAGTCGTTGGAGAAGCTCATCTGGAATGCCCGCCCCATTGTCTGAAACCGTCAAGCGGACGCCTCTGGTGCGCTTCTTATTCCAGCTCGTGGCGGCGGCCACTCGAATCCGGATGCGCCCGCCATTTTCCACCGCGTCGATACTATTGCTGAGCAAATTGGCAATCACCTGGCGAATCTCTCCCGGTATAGCGTGAATTTCCGTATCCCCCTTAATCTCGGGACAGATCTGGATGTTCTTGCTTCGCCCCCGGGAAGAGAACACGGACAGCAGCGAGGTGACAATCGTGCTGACCCGAACAGCGGTAGCTCCTTTAGCTTCGCGATAGAAACCAAGCGTCTGCTTGCTGATGTGGAAGATCCGGTCCAGCTCTTCTTCGGCCGCGCTGAGATACTTGACAGCGCTGGCTTGCGAATCGGCATGCTTCGCCAGGAAAACCAGATTGGTGATCGCCTCCAACGGGTTGTTGATTTCGTGCGCGACAGTTGCCGCCAGCCGGCCAACCGAAGCCAGCCTTTCACTGGTGTGCAGGGCGCGCTCCGCCTTCTTGGCTTCGGTAATGTCGCGTGCAATCTTCGCCGCGCCGACAATTCGACCCGAATGGTCTCTGACCGGAGAAACCGTAAGCGACACGTCAACGCGCTGGCCGTTCTTGCGCAGGCGCACGGTTTCGAAGTGCTCGATCCTATCGCCGCGAGCGATGGTCGCCAGAATCCGGTTCTCGTCGTCGTAGAGCTCCTGAGGAATGATTGTCGTAATGGAGCGGCCGATCATCTCTTGCGGCTTATAGCCGAACATCTTCTCGGCGCCGGCATTCCAACTGGTGACGATCCCATTGAGGTCCTTGCTGATGATCGCGTCATCTGAGGATTCGACAATTGCGGCGAGCTTCTGCCGTGCGTCCTCTGCCTTCTTGAATTCGGTGAGATCGATGTTGATCCCAGTCACGCGGGCGGGCTTGCCTGATTCGTCCCGTACGGACTGCCATCGTCCCAAAATCCAGTGAATGCTTCCGTCAGGCCAAACGACGCGCCATTCTGCTTGCCCGGGAGCACCGGATTGGAAACTCAACTCCACCTGCCGGATCGCCTCAGCCCTGTCCTCAGTGTGAATCAGAGCCTCCCACGCCTTCGGTGTGCCCGGGAATCCACCAACCGGCAAGCCGTACATCGTTTCCAGCTCCGGCGACCAGCGGTTGACATTGGTCTCCATGTCCCATTCGAAGGTACCTATGCCGGCCGCCTGCTGCGCCAGGATCATGCGCTGGCGTTCCAATTCCGCTTGCGCGCGCAGTGCCGCCTCGCGCTCGGTTGCTTCGCGTCGCAGGTTTGCCATTTTGACGTGGGTCGCCACACGCGCCACCAGCTCGCGCGCAGTGAACGGCTTGACGAGGTAATCGTCAGCCCCAGCATGCAGGCCTTCAATACAGGATTCTTCGCCGGCCCGCGCGGAGAGCAGAATTACCGGTGTGCTGCGCAAAGCGGGATCATCCCGGATGCTGCGCAGCAAGCCGAATCCGTCCAGGTGAAGCATCATGATGTCCGAAAGCACTAAGTCGGGATGTAATTTGCGACTGGCTTCGAGCGCCTGAATGCCGTCGGAAACGACTTCGACTCGGTACTCGCCGCGAAGGAGCCGCGCGATGTACTCCCGCATGTCGGCGTTATCGTCAGCGACCAGGATGAGTCCTTTAGCGGCTGAGGCTGCATCTGGGATTGCCTGCGCGGAAGGCGGCATTTTTGAGTACGCCGCGTCGGGCGCTCCGGACTCCCGCGGCAACCATCGTTGCGCCTCGTCTACATAGGCTTCTGCGGCCAGGCCAGCCGACAGCACACCTCGCGAGGCATGTAGCCGGTCGGCCGGCAGATGGGCTTTGCCACGCGGTATGGAGACGGTAAAAGTCGTTCCTTGACCTTGGGTACTCTCCACGCTAACGCTGCCACCGTGAAGCTTCGCGAGTTCCTGAACCAGTGCCAAACCAATTCCAGTGCCTTCGTAAGTTCTGGCACGAGTGCTCTCGATACGATGAAAGCGCTCGAACACTCGCCCGCGCTCTTCTTTCGGAATGCCAACGCCGGCGTCGCGCACGGTCAGCTGTACCGAGCCGTTCACCGGCTTCAGCGTGAGCGCCACTTCGCCTTCGAAGGTGAACTTGAATGCGTTCGACAAGAGGTTGAGAACGATCTTCTCCCACATGTCGCGGTCGACATAGACAGCTTCACCCAGCGGCTCGCAGTCCACCGAGAATCGCAATCCCGCTTTCTCCATCGCCGAGCGGAAGACGCTGGCGATCTCCGCAGTAAAGCTTGTGAGATCTGTCGGCTCGTAGACTGCCTGCACGCGCCCAGCTTCGATCCGGGAGAAATCCAACAGCGTGTTGACCAGTTTCAGCAACCGCAGGGCATTGCGGCGCGCAGCAATGAGTTGCTCGTAGCTTTCCGGGCTGAGACGTTCAAGCGCTTCCGGCAACACTTCTTCCAGCGGACCTAGCATCAACGTCAGCGGCGTGCGAAACTCGTGGCTGACGTTGCTGAAGAACTGTGTTTTGGCGCGATCGAGTTCGGCGAGTTGCTCGGCTCGGCTGCGCTCGGCCTCGTAGGCGACAGCGTTGGAGATGCCGCCTGCGATCTGGTTGGAGAGCAGCGAGAGAAACCCTTTGAATTGGTCGCCCAGAGCGCGGTGCGGATTTAATCCGGCGACAAACACGCCGGCTGGCCGCTTCTGGCCTTGCTGTGCGAGGGGTAACAAGATGGCGCGTTCCGTCGCCTGGTTCCAGTCGGCCTTGGGCAGATCGGCGAATCGTTGTGATAGATTTTCGACGATTGCACCTTCGCCAGCATCCATGACGGCGCGAAAGGGCCAAACTGATCCGGAGGGGTCACTCAAAGAGACGCAGGCCGGTGCTGCGGGGTGGCTGCCGTCAATGCCGGCCGCGGCTACTAGCTTGAGACTCCGACCGTCTGGTTCCAGCAAGTAAAGCATGCTAAAGGGCAGATCGCGGCGTGCGTTGGATAAGCAGCGTGCTGCCGCTTCGCATACCTGAACGTGAGTGCGGCATTCCGCGGTCGCCGCAGCGATCTCCCGCAACAGCCTTAAGCGCCGCTCCCCGATGACCTGCTGCGTTTCCTCGGTTACCGCACAGAACAGTCCGCCGATACCGCCTGCATCGTCAGGCAGCGGGCTGTAGGCAAATGTGAAGTACGTTTCTTCCAGATAGCCGTGGCGCTCCATCATCAGCAACAGTGCTTGATCGAACGTCGACTCGCCGCGCAGCAGGACCGCATCGGTACGCGGCCCGATCTCGTCCCAAATCTCCGCCCAAACTTCGCGCGCCGATTTGCCCAGCGCCGCCGGATGCTTGACGCCGAGAAAATCACGGTAGGGATCGTTGTAGAGATTTACCAGCTCCTGGCCCCACCAGATGAACATGGCATAGCGCGAGGTAAGAATGATCCGAACGGCGGTCCGCAGACTCTGCGGCCAGGTCGATACTGGACCCACCGGGGTTCGCGACCAATCGAAGGCGCGCATCAGCGCACCCATCTCACCGCCGCGAGAAAACAGGGAGTCCATCAGGAGGGTCTTGGGTTCTGCCCGCATGGAATTGGAACTCTGGAGGACGACCGCAGAATTCATGCTCTGCTTTCTATTGATAACACGTCTGCTTCACCCGCCAATGCTAGCGCGAGAACTTCGCAGGCGACGGAACAAGCATGGTGCAGTTTACACCCGAAACGCGCAGCCAGAGCAGCGGTCGTTTTCCGCTGCGTTTCTCGGATGGGCAGCCGTACTGGCGCTTACTCGCACGCGCCGCAGCGCGAATTCTTGAGTCTTCCGCGGTTCTCGTGTTTCGCGCAGTGACTCAGGCCACAATTGGCCGCGACCCGGTGCCTGCGTTGATTCGGAGCTGCTCGGTTGAGTAATCAAGTCGTTCGGGCTACATCAAAGGTGGTCTATAGCGCACGCGTTCAGCTCCGCGGTACCCATGTATCCGTACTGGCCCACTTGCCGGGAGACCACGTTCTTGGATCTTCCAGTTTGTGCACTTCTGTATGCTTGAAGACGCGATCGTGCATAGCGGGCCCTTAAGGTCTTACTGGGTTACCAACTTACCAACGATAGTTCTCACTCCCCACCAGTTCCTTCTCCAGCTCTCATCTCAACGAAAGGAATGAAAACTGTTACCTATCTACTGGACGAGTACAGCGGTTTGACCTGATGTTCACATGACGATATGATCGAAGTGCGGGGTGGAGCAGTCTGGTAGCTCGTTGGGCTCATAACCCAAAGGTCGTAGGTTCAAATCCTACCCCCGCAACCAACTAACTCACACAACTTCAACGGCTTCCAATTCGCGAGATTGGGAGCCGTTCTCGTTGGTTGCAGTTAAGCTGACAAAATTCTCAGGTTTCTCAGTCTTTTCCGATTCGCGCTCTTGGACTGCTTGCTCGATTGCCGCACCAGCAGTGCAGGCGGCTTCGAGGTTTCTGTCCCATTCCGGCTGCCCACCGTAAACGTCAAGCGTGAATGACCCCGTAAACGAATGTCCCAGACGCTCCTGAATCGTTTTGAGAGGAACCCTAAGAGTGTCAAGCAACGAGACGTTGAAGTGTCGGAATGCATGAAGTCCCGCCTGTGGGATTCCCAAGTTTTTTAGTAATCCTCGCATCTTGCGATTGCGATATACATTCATATCCCAAGGGCTTCCCGTAGAAGCGGAAAACAGAAACTCATGCCCCTTCGCCTTCTGACGCGAAACTTGTTCCCACAGCAACTCAACGAGCTGAGGAGACAGCGCAACTGACCTCACCGCATTATCCGTCTTGGGCGCTTGTTCCTTGCCGTGCCAAACGGATTGATTAACGGTGAGTCGTTCCCCGTCAATGTCTGTTAACTTCAATCCGGCAAGTTCCCCTGCTCTCAAACCCGTTTCGGCTGCAAGCCAATAGAACGTCCGATGTTCACCCTCAGAGGCCGCAATAATCTTGCCGATTTCCGTGAGCGTAAAGAATCTCGGCTTCTTCTTCGGTTTGCGTGGAAGTTTTGGTTTAGGGAGCATCGCATCCACATATTTTTGGGCGAGGGCAGCGTTCCAAATTTGGCTTACCACCCCCCACATATTGCGGATTGTTTTCGGGTCAAGTCCTTCGGAGGACATCGCAGAAACAAGGCGCTGAATATCACCTGCGTCAATTCTTCGCATGTCCTTTTTTCCAAAGGTCACTCTTAGTCGTCTCAAGTGACTCTTCACGCCTGACCGAGTAGAGGGTTTCGACAAGGACAAATAATCACTTTCCCAAATTTCGACGAAGCCCTCAAATGTGGCACTCTTACGTTCCCTTGCAGGAGCCGAGAGAGAGGAGTTCACCTTGTCAAGGTATGGCTGCAATAATTTCTGCGCCTCTCTCTTTCGAGTGACAACATCGCCCTTTTTCACCGGGCAAAGAACGATTTGCTTACGTTTGCGACGTTCTACTCCCTGCGAATCAAGGACGTACTCGGCGTACATCCCAAGCCACTGTGTTCCGGTTTTGTTGAGAAAAACACTGCCCTTCTGAAATCTTCGACGTGACACAGAATCTCCATTCTGTGCTGTCGAACCAATCGCGCCAATGCTACCTGCATTTGCTCCCCTCTCGCAATAGCTCACTTTCCTCCCGGATAAAGGCCTCCCCCTAGAGCGGGATACTGAGCGATTCTGTCCTTTACTTCTTCGATTACCGCTTGGTCGTCAAGATAGTCGGCCAGTTTCTGTGCGTTCGTGCCTCTGTCATGGCTCATGCTCCACACTTCGCAATACTCGCACTGTTGCCCATCTCCCGATTCGCAATGCCCTTCACAGGCAAACACAACACCGCAGTCGCACGTATGGACATGCGCTGCGATGAGTTCTGTTAAGAGGGTCTTAGCTGTGCGGGAACCGAAGAACGAGGTAATCGGGTAGGTCTCTTCCGGCTGCTGTGAAAGGTGGGTTTTGTCGCCTATGTTGCAAGCATAAATATGTCGGTTACGGTTCTCATCTAGTCTCATTTACCTCCGACGTGGAGTTACTTCTACTATTCATGATTCCTCCTTTTGCCTTCTTCAAGTAAAAAGGCAGCTAAAGCGTTGAAGCTGTTAGAATTGCCATTAATGGATAACTATGGTATAATCAACTATAGTCAAAGGTAGCTAAATCTAGCTTCGCAGCCCAATCCGGCATTAAGAATGCCGGCCGCCAGCACGACCAGGGTGCCCGCTCCCAAGTTTTGCAGTTGCAGGCCAGCCATCCATTTCTCGAGGGCGGCATACAGAATAAAGATTGCCGCC